>Ga0172379_10000079_pt1 | contig 244003 bp, 236 predicted proteins | sample GrowelOW334metaG_FD_119756 | JGI IMG/M metagenome (GOLD analysis project Ga0172379, IMG submission 119756) | Groundwater microbial communities from an aquifer near a municipal landfill in Southern Ontario, Canada - Groundwater well OW334 metaG | ecosystem: Environmental > Aquatic > Deep... | reverse complement strand
CGGCGCGTTTTTCGCCGAGCGAAGGATTGGCTGTCAAAATTAGCCTTGCGTCGGTGGTTCCAATCCGCCCCCGGCCACCACGAAAATTATCGGCGCGTTTTTCGCCGAGCGAAGGATTGGCTGCCAAAATTGGCAAGATTCTTCTTCTAAGTTAACCCCCGAGATATCTCGGGGGTTAACGCTGTGTTTTATTCTTCCACGACAGTGGCGCTGTAATCTCACCGACGAAGTGAATTCCGAGCCTAAAAAAATAACCCAAAGAAATTTAATCATTGGATTATTTCCCCATTGGATTATTCAACTACTGAATTATTTCCACATTGGATTATTGCTAGATTATTCCCACACTGAATCATTTAATTGGATTAATTCTTCCGGCTCTCCCAATAGACGAGCAACGGTGTCGCGTTGAAAATCGAAGAGTAAGTCCCGACTGTGATGCCGACAATCAGGGTGAAGACGAACCACTTGATCGAGTCCGCGCCCATGAAGAAAAGAATCGTGAGCACGATGAGCGTCGAGAGCGAAGTATTGATTGAGCGGGCAAGCGTTTGATTCAGGGATTTGTCAGCGACAGTGGCAAGCGTTTCGTGCGCCGTTTGAAATTTGCGATTCTCCCGCAAGCGGTCGAAGACGACGATCGTGTCATGGACGGAGAAGCCGAGAATCGTGAGCAGAGCCGTGATGACGAGCGAATTGATTTCGACACCCATGAAGTGACCGAGCACGGAGAGCACGCCGAGCGTAATCACGATGTCGTGAATGAGTGCGACGACCGCACACACACCGTATTTCAAACTCAGAGATTTCTTGCGAATTTCCAGAACAAGGAAAATAGCGAAAATCGCGAGGATGCCGAGAAAGACAATCCAGCGCGTCAAATCATCCTCGACCATCGACTCGGCGACGATTGTCGCGAGCGCAATCGTCGAGCCGACTGTAATGTATTTCGTAAGTGAATCCCGGCGCGTGTTGCGGAAAACAGCGGCGAGATAAAGCACAATCGCAATCGAAGCGTAGACAATCGCACGCACCGCTCGCTCGCGCATGCTCTGACCGAGCGTCGCACCCGTCGTCGTGAAGCTCTGTGTCTCGAAACTGCCCAGGCTTTTGCCGAGCTCGCTTTCGAGCTGAGTGCGTTCATTATCCTCGAGATAACGCACGCGCACGAGAAACGAACCGGAATCAGCTGGCGTAACGACTGGCTCGCCGAGCTTGAGCTGCGAAGCGTTCAGCGCCGCGGTGACTTGCTGAACATCGACGGTCTGTTCGAATTTCAATTCGAGCGAGCTGCCGCCTGTGAAATCGATGCCGAAGTTGAAACCAAAAACGATAAACGCGACGATCGAAAGCACGAAGGCAACGCCGGAAATCGTAAACCAAATTTTGGAACGACGAATGAAAGCAATCATTTTAGGAAAATTAAATTATTTTTTAGCGCCGTAAATCCTTGGATTTTTGATGAAGCTGACGAGTACACGCAGGAAATTGCGTGAAACGGTAATCGCGGAGAACATCGAAATCAAGATGCCGATACCGAGCGTGAGTCCGAAGCCTTTAATCACAGAATCACCGAAGCCCCACAAAATCACGCAGGTAATGAGACTCGAGACATTCGAGTCGCGAATCGAAGTCCAAGCGCGATCGAAACCGTCCTCGAGTGCCCTTGTGAGACTTTTACCGAGCGCGAGTTCTTCTTTCATGCGTTCGAAGATAAGAATGTTGGCATCGACCGCCATACCGATGGAGAGAATCACACCCGCCACACCAGCCAGTGTGAGGACGATGCCGAGCATTTGAAAAACGAAAATGAGAATGACGGCGTAAATCACGAGCGCGATGGAAGCGACGACACCAGGCAGGCGGTAAAAAAGAATAACGAAAAGCGAAACAGCGATGAGCCCAATCACGCCCGCCATGAGTGACTTTTGCAAAGCCTCGATACCGAGCGAGGCACCGACAGTATATTCACCGGACAATTTAACTGGCGCGGGAATCGCACCGGTATTGAGATTTTGCGCGAGCTGATTCGCCTCCTCATAACTCGTGAGACCCGAAATCACCGCCTGACCATTTAAAATTTCGGACTGGACGGTCGGCGCGTAAGCCGGATCTGCGGAATTAATCACGCCGTCACCATTGGTATCGATGATTGGCAGACCGTCGAGGAAGATCGCAATCGGTTTGCCGAGATTGCGTTTCGTGATCGCCGCGAAAAGATCGACACCCGCCGAATCAGTTTCGGAGACGGCCGCATCTTCATCTGTCGAGACGACAGCTTCTTCGGTCGCGGAATTTTGGACGATGCCGTAAATCGCCGTCGCGAGCAAGAGTGCTGCCGCGACACCGATGATTTTATCGCGGCGTAAATTTTGCGTGCGTCCCGCCGACATGAAAATGCCGATGAGCGAAGAAAAAAGTGTGATGCCGCTGACAATCGCGAGCAGATACCACACGAGCACCCACCAATTCACACTCTTCGAGGCGACTGCGGACTGAGTGAAATAGACACTCACAATCGGGCGGAAGCTCGTCGGATCACTGCCGACATCGGCGCGTCGGAAATGCTGACCGGTGAGTCCGGTCAATTGCCAGCTGTCTGGCTTCGTCGAGAAAAAAGCGCGCGCTAATTTCACGCGTGCTTCCTGCGTCGTCGTCGAAGTCGCGTCTTTCTTGTCCTCGTATTTGATGATGTGAAAACCGAAGGGTGATTCGACCACTTGCGGCAGCACGCCAAATTGCGTCGCAGCGAAAACCGGCTCAGCAAATTCCGGCACCATTTTGTCCGAAGTGAAAAAGCCGAGCGCACCGGAATTCTCGGCAGCCGACGAATCGTCGGAATATTTTTTCGCCAGCGCGGAGAAATCAGCGTCTGCTGCGTTCGCCTGAGCGAGTACTTGCTGCGCCAGCTCCTGTGCCTCGGCTTTTGTCCGCGTCGTCGTCTCGGCCGCAGATTGCGCGCCCGTGTATGAAATCAAGGCGTGACTCGCCGAACGCTCCTCAGCTGTCTTCTCGACGCGCTCCACATTGTCTTCTTTGGCGAGTAATTGGACGACATAAAAACCCTGATTTTGTTTCAAGGAACCATCGGCATCCATGTAGTACTCACCGGCTGGCTCGATTAATTTGGGATAAACCGCATCAGACGCAAGCTCTGCCACAGGCTTGAATTCATCCGTCAAATCCTTGGCCCATTCCCAACCCTCGGTGGTAGTTCCATCAGCAGCTTTCGTCGGTTCGTCTTTCGTCAGAGTAATCGTCGAGTTGTTTTTGAAATCATCGAAGGTCTTTTCGAAATTAGCCGGATCGACGAGCGCACGTGCGAGGAAATCCTCAGCTTTGGTTTTCATTTCAGTCGCAATATTCGGATCGACCACTGTGTTTGGCTCTTTGAATTCGAGCTGAATGGTCTTACCGACGATTGCTTTCGCCGCCTCAATGTCGCGAATACCGGCGAGCTCGACGACGATGTGTTCCTCGTCACCCACGCGCGAAGTGAAAATATTGGGCTCGGAAACTCCAAGTCCATTGACGCGGCGTTCAATCACCGACTTCACGCCTGCGACAATTTTCGGCACATCGGCGACCGGAATGCCCGTCGTGACGACGCGATAATCCAAGTGCGCACCACCCTGCAGATCGAGTCCGAGATTGACTTTCGAATCAGCCAGCTCCGCACCGACGAACGGCACTTTGGTAAAAAAGGTTTTTTGCGCAGGCGGCAAATCAATCAGCGCGAGCAGTCCAACCACCGCGAGAATCAAGAGCATTCTCAACCAATTGTTTTTAAACATTGCGAAAGATTTTAAATTTAGAGGAGTTTAGCGAGACCTACGATTTTTGTGAAGCCTAGACGACAATCCGTGTTCACGGTCGTGAGTTACCAGAATCTCAAAACTAATTGAGGACGAACTGCACAAACTGACCAATGACCCTCCGAACCTAATAACCAATGACCCTCCAACCACTACGCTTTACTTGAAAAATAAGCCATCTTCTGGTAAAATAGACGGAAAATAAAACAAAAACAAAATGAATATCTTTCTCTTCGTTTCGGCGCTCCTGATCGGCAGCACCGCGCTAATCGCTGGTACAGCGGTCTACTGGCGCAAGAGACGGGATTTAATCCACCAAACTTTTGCGGTTTTTTGTTCCGCACTCGCTTTTTGGGCCTTTGGCAGCTTTTGGCCAATCGTCGAAAACAATGCCGAACTTACCTTGCTCTCTTTCCGAGTCTTGCATGTCGGTGCCTTTTTTCTCGCAATCGCCAATTTTCATTTTGTAAGTGCCATCCTCGGCATTACTGAAAAAGAAAAGCTTTGGATTCGCGCAGGTTATGCCATCTCAATTCTCTTGCTGCCGCTCATCGGCACAGAATTTTTTATCTCCGGAGTCGCAAAAAATGCCGATTTCGCCCTTTGGCTCGTACCGGGATTTTTGTATCATGTTTGGATTGCCATCTGGCTCGCCTATTTTGCGGGTGCTTTTTTCCTGCTAAATATTTTTTACAAAAAGAGCACAGGCATCAAAAAACAACAGATCAAATACATCTACCTTGGCGAAGTCGTAATCTTCGCCGCGCTAGTAATGAATTTTTTACCAGCCTACGGTCTCGCCGTACCGATTTATTTTAATGTTTTAATCGCCGGTCAGATTGGTGCCTTCGCTTACACGATTTTGCGTTTTCGCCATCTTGATTTGCAGCTAAGTATTTTTGGTATCGCGCAAAAGATCTTCGCACTCATCGTCTCGACCAGTCTCGGTTTTGGAATTTCTTATGTCGTCTTTTTCCGCAAAGAGGAATTGCCTGTCCTGGCACTCTTCCCAATCATTTCATTCACGACTTATCTCGCGCTTTCGAAATTTTTTAGCTCGCCGACTTTTTATCACTTGATCGGCATCCCCCACATCAATGACTTCAATAAAGCCGTTAATAATTTTTATGAACGCAAACTTTTTTACTCCAACTTGGCTGAGCTCAAAAATTCGGTGCGCAAAATTTTTATCAAAAGGCTGAAAATCGAATCGGCCGCAATTGTGCTTTTGGAAAAAAACAACAAGTCGATGCTTGCACCGCTCGTCGAGTATTTCCAAAATACCAAAACAGAAGAACTTTTACTCGCGGAATTCTTTCCGGAAAAAGCGGGCAACTTCGAAAAGCTGCTGGCGCTGGGCACCCTGTGCCTGCCTTTGCGCGGCGAGCAAGGTCGCATCGTTGGCTTTTTCTTTCTCGGTGACAAGCCGCGCCACAGTCAATATGCTCAAGCCGAATTGAGAATTCTGCGCGCTGCAGCGACCTACATCTCGCTCTCGCTCAAGATTTTGAATTACAATTCTGATCTTCGTACGAAAGTCGAAGAAAAAACCGAGCAATTAAAAGGCTCCTACCAAAGACTGCAAAAAGCTGATATCGAAAAAGATCGATTTTTTTCAATGACCTCGCACGACCTGCGAACCCCGCTCACGATCATCAAAGGTTATGACGATTTTTTACTTTCCGAATCATTCGGTCAGCTCAATGACAAGCAGAAAGAATTCTTGCAACGAATCGACAGCGCGACCGGCAACATGCTGGAGCTGGTCAATTCGATTCTCGACTTCAGCAAACTCGAAGCTGGTCTGATGGATTTTAAACTTGAACCAACTGATTGGCAGAAGATTGCACAGGAAACCGTGACGGATTTCAAAATCAAATGCGCTGAAAAATCAATCGCACTTGAATTTATTTGTGCCAAAAATTTACCGCTCAAAATCACCACTGACGGCGAAAAACTGAAACGCGTTTTTCTAAACTTGTTAATGAACGCGTTTAAATTCACTGGCGAAAAAGGACACATTCGGCTCGCTGTCAGCCTCGACAAAGTGCCGGAGTTTTTGCGTTTCACGGTTTCTGACACGGGCATCGGAATCGCCAAACGCGATTTTGGCATGATTTTTCAAGAGTTCAGACAATCGCGCAATCCAAAACAAAAAGGCGGCACCGGACTCGGTTTGCCAATCGTGAAAAAAATCGTCGAGCAACTTGGTGGAAAAATTTGGGTCGAGAGCAAGCTCGAACACGGTTCACAATTCACTTTCACCCTACCCTTCCAATCAGAGCCCAAACAAGCAAAAAAATAAATGCACGCACCTGAAATTCTTACCGCCACAAATGGAGCGCTCGCCGTCGCGATTGGAATTTTTGCCATTGGAAAATTTCCTTACAACCGTATCAATCGCACATTTGCCTTAGTCGCTTTTGCGTTCGCACTCTGGATTGGCTCAGAATTTTTGCCACTTGCGGAAGAATTGAAAATCCTCATCGCACTCGGTGCTGCCACACTCTTCGCCGCCAGCAATTTTCATTTTACGAAAAATTTAATCGGTGGCCACAATCATAAATTAGCCTTGCTCGGAATCTACTGCACGAATTTGGCTTTGTTCGCGCTGCTCGCCGCAGATCAGCTCGGCTTCTCGGCGATTCCTGTAAGTGCTGAGATTTGGCTCGGCGGTTTTTTGGCGACACTTGCCCTCACGATTTTGACGCTCGCAAAATCCTTCTCAAGTTTTTCGGGAGTGAAGAAATACCAGCTCAAATTTGTCTTACTGGAATTTATTATTGCCATCACAGTTATCAGCGTTAGTGTCGTTTATTTTTGGGACCCTGCAAAATCGCTCGTCGCAAACATCGCGTTCACCCCTCAGCTTTTGACCGCAGTACATCTCTTCGCCGTTTTCTATTTTTTTGTTCAATGGAAATTTTTGAAGCTCAAAATTATCGCGCCAAAAATCCTGAAGCGCCTAAGCGCACTGCTGCTGACTCTGACAATCACGGTCAGCCTCTCAATCGGCACAAACATTTTTGAGCTTGGTCACAATGCAATCATCACACACATCTCCAGCGTACTCACGGCGGTTTTGCTTTACACGCTCACGCTGCGCTTTTTCGAAAGACAAAATTGGTTCACGACACTCAGCCTGAATAATTTTCGGCAGGTTGTCGAGAATTTCAAAAACCAAAATATTTTTTATTCCTCCGTGAAAGAACTTGAAACCAATATTCATAAAAATTTTTCCCAAAAGATTGGAGTCGATGAAGCGCGCGTCGTGGTTCTGGACCTAGAAAGCAGCAAGTCGCAATATCCCGAGCTCGAAAAATATTTCGCCACTAACTCGCGTTATCTCGTCACCAGCGAGGAGGAATACCTCACCAATAACAAACACATCAATTGCCCTTATCTCGAGGAACTGCAACAGCTAGGCGATGTTTGTTTTCCGCTTTTCCAAAACACGAATGAGCTAATTGGATTTTTCGCGATTCGTCACGCCAACGACGACATCTACATCGAAGAAGAATTAAAATTTCTCGAAGGCGGTGTGCATTACATCGCACTCTCACTCGTCGCAATTTTATACACCGAGCGCTTGCGGCAACAGTCTGAAAAATTGCGCGAAGATTATGAAAAATTAAAAACGCTCGACGATGCCAAAGATGCTTTCATCGCAAATGTTTCGCATGAATTGCGTACTCCCGCAACCGCAATCCGCGGCTACGCCGAGATGCTGATCGCGCCGAATTTCGGCGAGCTGAGCGCACAACAAAAAGATTTCACACGGCGCATCGCGAGAAACACCGACTGGCTACTTAGAATTTTGACTGACATTTTGGAAATTACGAAAATCGAAAGCGGTCAAATCAAATTTAAATTTGCGCCGGTTAATGCGCGTGACCTGCTGAAAAAATTGGCAGAAAAATGGCAAAAAACCTGCGAGCAGAAAGGTCTAACTTTTGAATTTGATTTCGCGCCAGGAACCGACACCAAGCTCACCACCGATGCGGAAAAATTGACCGAGGTGTTCGAACGCCTGCTCGGCAACGCCCACAAATTTACAGACACTGGTAGCGTCAAACTAAGCGCACACAATCGCGGCGAGTCTCTGGAAATCGAAGTTGCGGACACCGGCATCGGTATCGCGCCAGAAAAAATTAATCCGATTTGGGATAAATTTTCTCAGTCAGTGAACATTCTCGAAAAAGGCGACGAGAGTAGCGGACTCGGGCTTGCAATCGTCAAAAAACTCGTAGAGAATTTGAATGGAGAAATCACTGTAAAAAGCGCGCTAAAGCGCGGTTCTACATTTAAACTTTTAATCCCCCGCCAAAATGGATAGAAAAATCAAAGTCTTAATCATCGAGGACAACACTGATTTGAGCGAGATGTTCAAAACCGCTTTCGACGCAAAAGGCTACGAGGCTGAGATCAGCCCGAATGGCATGGACGGAATTACGCGCGCCGCGCAGTGGCGTCCGGATGTAATCTTGCTCGACATCATGATGCCGCAAATGAACGGCTACGAAGTTTTGAGCGCACTCAAAAACAACACTTCGCTCCCGACCAAGGTCGTCATCAGCTCGAATCTCGAACAAGAACAGGATGCCAAAAAAGCACTCGATATGGGCGCTGACATGTATTTGAAGAAATCCGAGCACACGCCTTTCGAGACAGTCGAAAAGGTCGCCGAGCTGATGAGCGGTGTGAAGTTGGCGTAGCAACGCGAACCTCAGAACCGATTTTTTGATTTGAAATTTTATTTCTTTGGGCAGTTTTGGTTTTTTAGAATTTGAAAATTTGTAAATTCGAAACTTGAAAACTACTGCCTCTATCATGCCACTTGCGTTATTTTTCTTTTTTAATTTTTTTATTCGTCTCATTTTTAACCTCGGAATTAATTCCGAGGTTAGGAGTGCTAGTGATTGAATCAGCTTCATGTTCCATGCTGTAACCAAGCGACTGCAAAACAGCGCACGCATTTTTAAACATGCCGTTAACGGCATGTTTAGGAGTGCTGAATTATAGTTTGTTATCTATATGTGACCGTACCAGCTTGAACTTGCGGAAAACCAACGACCCAAAGACTTAAAGACTTAACGGCCATCCGAACCTAATGACCAATAACCCTCCGAACCTAATGACTCAAAGACTTAATGACTCAAAAACTTAACCGATTATTTGCGCGCCAATTTTCGATCAAGTTTTTCGTCGTTGCCCGCACCCGATCGACCGTAATCGTCAGCGAGTTTGACGACATCGTCGAGCTGCGGCGTCGAGACTTCGAAAATTTTGGAAAGTGGCGCAACACCTTCGATGCGATGAATCGTCTTGGGTGGAATGTGAAAGACATCGCCGGGATTCAAAATCTTGGTGCGCAATTTTTTGGCATCGAGTCCGAAAGTGAGACGGACTTTGCCGGAGAAAAGAAACTGCGTTTCTTCTTTCTGCTCGTGAAATTGGAGCGAGAGTCGCGCGCCTTTTTTGACTTCGAGAATCTTGCCGGCATAATGCGCGGTCGCAGCGAACCAGATTTCCCGCCCCCAGGGCTTCAGTTTAATTTTTGGCTTCATGGTGAAATTTTAGCTAAAATCGCCTGGTAATTTAACCCATTTTTGCGTGCAAGACGAGAATCAAAATCCCCCCGCAGACGATGTGCAAAATCCTCCAATCGACGAACCGCAAGTTAGGAATGATTTCGAGGAAAAATATTTGCGCGCCTGCGCCGACTTGGAGAATTTTCGGAAGCAAGTTGAACGCGACAAAATCGAGCGCGTGAAATTTGCGAATGAAAATTGCCTCGTCGCCTTACTGCCTGTGTTCGAAAATTTCAAACGCGCCAGCGCGCACTTGCCTGAAAATTTGCAAACGAATGATTGGGCGAATGGCATCGCTGCCATCGAAAAACAATTCGAGGCGACACTCGCGAGTCTCGGTCTGCGCAAAGTCGCAGCGAATGTCGGCGACGAATTTGACGCACACCGCCACGAAGTCATCGCGACTGGCGCGGGCGAGTCGGGGAAAATTTTGGATTTGGTCGAAGAGGGATTCGAGCTGAATGGCAAAATTTTGCGCGCCGCCAAAGTCCGCGTTGGCAAATAATTTTTTGGAATGCTGCAATTCTCCTGGCCGACGACGGGCAATGAAAATCGGCTCGCCGAGCTGGAAAACGATCTCGCGAGCGGAAAAATTTCACACGCCTATCTTTTTGCCGGACCAGCCGAAGTCGGGAAATTCACCGCCGCAAAATTTTTCGCACAACTTTTAATTTGTGAAAATCGCGCTTGCGGCGAATGCCCCGATTGCAAATTGATTCGCGCAAATATCCATCCGAATCTCACGCTCGTCGGCGATTTGTGGATCGAGGGCGTGAATGAAGATCTCGACCTGCTCGCACGCAAATCGAATTTCAATCAAACCCAGCGGATGAAAAATCCGAAGGCCAAAACGAATACGATTCGCATCGACGACTTGCGGGAAATTTTGAGTCGCGTAAATCACGCGACTGCCAGCTGGAATGTTTTTGTGCTGCATGAAATCGAACGGCTGAATCGCGAAGCCACGAATTTTTTTCTGAAAACTTTAGAAGAGCCACCGCCGCGCACTGTTTTTATTTTGACGACGAATAATCTGCCGCTGTTGCTCCCGACCATCGTCTCACGCTGCCGTGTTTTGAATTTTGGGAATGTGAGTCCGACTGCGATTGACGCGCAGATTCGCGCAAAATTCCCCGACCTGAGCGAAGCCGAGCGCAGCCGCGTCGTGAATTTCGCGATGGGCAAACCGATTCGCGCCGACAAATTAGCGGCCGACCCGACCGTCTTCCGGGAATTCAAGGAGTATTTCGAGCAGCTGAAAAATTTGGTGGAAAAACCCAGCGTCAGTGAAAAATTGGCGTTCGCCGAAAGGGTGAGCGCGAACAACGCTGAAACGCAGAAATTTTTGGAAGCCTTCGCGTATTTTTTGCGTGGCTTCCTGCTCACCCGCGCGAAAAATCCCGTCGCCAATTCGCGCTATTCGACCAAAAAACTTGTAGAATTAATCCGCGAACTCGACTCAACTCGCGAACTGATCGGACACAATGTGAACTCGCGTTTGGCGGTCGAAAATCTTTTACTTCAAATCTGATGAATCTCGGTCTCAAAAGTTTTTACGACGACACAATTTTCGTTTCGAGTGCTGACAACGAATTCGATTTGAAAGTCGGCGACAAAATTATCTTCGAGCAAAAAGAGCACGGGCAAAATTTCGGCGAAATTATTTTTGTTGACCGCCAGAAATTAGCGGCGGATGAAATCCTGCTCGACGGCAAAATTTTGCGCCAAGCAACCGCGAAAGATTTGGAGAAAATCGAAGCGAACGCCCAGATTGCCGCGGACGCACTCGAAAAAACGCGCGCCAAAATCACGGAAATTAACATACCAATGCAAATCGTCGAAGCGCGTGTCAATTTCGAAGGTGGCGAAGTGAATTTATTTTTCACTGCCAATGAACGCATCGATTTCAAAGAAGTCGTGCCACGGCTCGCCGGCATGCTGCAAAAAAGAATTCACCTGAGCCAGCTCGGACAGCGCGACCGCGCCAAAGCCTGCGGCGGCTTCGGGATTTGCGGACGGGCGCTGTGCTGCTCGAGCGGAGTGATCTCGCGCTTCTTAAGCATCACGATGGAAATGGTCAAAACGCAGGAGCTCGCGATGAAAGGCTCGGACAAACTTTCCGGACCCTGCGGTAAGCTGCTCTGCTGTCTGAATTATGAGCTCGAAGAATACACCGAGCTGCGCAAAAAAATGCCGCACTGGGGCGCCCGCGTCCTGACGGAAAAAGGCGAAGGCAAAGTCATCTCGCTCGATATCCTAAATCAAAGCGTCAAGGTTTATCTCGAAAAAGGCGGCGCGCAAATTTTCCCCGCCGCTGATGTGAAAATTGTAAAATCTAGCAAATGATTCAACCCTATCTCATTCTCGTCAGTGGCAGCGGAATCGCCGGCGTGCTCTTGCGCCGCAAAAAAATGAATGTCTCCGCGAAGCAAATGCAGCGCAAATTCGAGCGCGAGCAGCAGAAGCTCAATACGGAATCTCGCTCGGAAAACTTGCTGCGCACGCGCCTTTCGCTCGAAGAAAAATCGCACAAAATTCAAGAGAGTCTCGGGCAAATCGCCGTGCTCTTGCGCAAAGCTGAGACGCATTTCGCACGCGCCGAGTGGCGCGAAGCGGAGAAAACTTTGATTCAAATCATCGCGCTCGACGAGCACAATCCGAAAGCCAATCTTTTCCTGGGTCTGACTTACCTGCACCGTGAAGAGTGGAAAAAAGCTGAACTGATTTTTCAAAAGCTAATCGAACTCGAACCGAAAGACGCGCGCCATTTCGGCAATCTCGGTCTCGCGTTTTATCGGCAGAAAAAATATCCCCTCGCACGCGAAGCTTACGAAAATGCGATTCGTATCGACGCAACCAAAGCCGAGCGCTGGCTCTCGCTCGGTCAAATTTATTTGAAGCTGAAGGATTTTCCCGCAGCCGAACAAGCTTTCAAAAATGCCGTGAAGCGCGACCACCGCAATCTGGAATATCTTTTCGCGCTCGCCGAAGCTTACGAATTGGCTGGCAATTTCAAAGCCGCCATCAAAACCTGCGAACGCATTTTGGAATTGTCACCCTACAACGAAGCCGTGAAGGAAAAATTGAAAGAATTCGAACCGAAAGTTTAGCGCTGTAGCGGCGTCGTCTCGAGCTGAACTTTCAAAAGATTCGCCGAAAGATCATCTGGATTGACCTCCAGAACTCGCTCGATTTTTTGGAGAATTTCCTCGTACTCTTGCGGCGTGAGATACGGACGCGCGCGCAATTTTTCTTTCAAGCTCTCATCAATCAAACCGGTCGCAAGCAGATCGGTGTGAAGCGAACTAAAGTATCCACACAAAACAAGAAGCACCACCACCACTATGAGGAGCGACCCGATTCTTTTCTTGCAAGAAGAAAACATCTGTTATATTTGACTCTTTTCTGATTCCGAGAGCAAGTCCCTCTTGCTGAAATTTAATTAAAGCTTCATTTTCAGAATTCGCTATTTTTCGGACGATACTGCAAAGCCTCAGCGACAAAATTGGTTTTGATCTTTTCCGAATTTTCCAAATCGGCAATCGTGCGCGCTAATTTGAGCATCCGATAATACGCGCGTGCTGATAACTGAAAATGCGTCACAGCCTGTTCGAGTAATTTTTTGGTCGGCTCATCGAGCACGCAAAATTTCTTGGTCTGTTCGCTCGACATCTCGGAGTTCGCGTGAATTTTTAATTTCGCGAACCGTTCAAGCTGGATGTCGCGCGCCGCCTGAACTTTGCGCCGAACCGACTCACTCGACTCAGCGGAAATCGGTGCGTCGAGCTTTTCGAATTTGACGCGCGGCACATCGACATGCAGATCGATGCGATCAAGCAGTGGTCCGGATAATTTTTTTTGGTAGCGTTCAATCTCGCGCGGCGAACATTTACAAGTGCGCTCGGTGTCAGTCGCGAACCCACAAGGGCAAGGATTCATCGCCGCAATCAGCGTGAAGCGCGCCGGAAAATTCACAGTTCCCGCCGCCCGCGAAATCGCAATCACGCCGTCTTCGAGCGGCTGGCGTAAAACTTCGAGCACTTGAGTTGGAAATTCCGCAATCTCGTCGAGAAAAAGTACACCTTTGTGCGCGAGCGAAATTTCGCCCGGACCGACTTTGCGCCCGCCACCGACGATCGAAACGCCACTCGCCGTGTGGTGCACCGCCCGAAATGGTCGGGTCGAAATCAACGGACTTTTGGCAGGAATCAAACCGGCGACTGAATAAATCTTGGAGACTTCGAGAATTTCGGCGACCGACATTCTGGGCAGAATCGTACGAAAGGCTCGCGCGAGCATCGTCTTGCCACTCCCCGGCGGTCCAGAAAAAAGCAGATTGTGACTGCCGGCAGCCGCGACGGTGAGCGCGCGTTTCGCGTGTTCTTGTCCGCGGACATGCGCGAGATCGATGCCATCATTTTCTTCGACGATTAATTCGGAGATGTCCAATTTCGGCAGCGGCTGAATTTTTTGCGTGCCCGAAGCGTGCCGTGCAAATTCGAGCAAGCTTGTCACTGGGAAAATTTGGACACCGTCAATGATTGCCGCCTCGCGTGCATTCTCCGCCGGCACGAAAAAATTACGGAAGCCTTTTTTCTTCGCCTCCGCGACGATTGGGAGAATTCCCGCCACGCCGCGCGTCGCGCCGTCGAGCGCGAGCTCGCCAATCAGAATTGTGGTTTCGATTTCCGGAATGCGAATCTGACGACTCGCCAGCAGAATCCCCGCCGCGAGTGGAAAGTCGAAGCTCGGACCAGACTTCGGCAAATCCGCCGGCGCGAGATTGACGGTGATGCGCTGCGTGTGAAAAAAGAAGCCGGAGTTTTTGACGGCGGAACGCACCCGCTCGCGCGACTCCTGGACAGCCGTGTCGCCGAGTCCGACGACGAGGAATTTCGAAAGACCGGAAAGTAAATCAACTTCCACTTCAATAATCTCGCAATTCAATCCAACCGTCGTCGCCGAAAAAATTTTGGCGGGCATTGCGGAAATTCTACTTGATTGGAGCTAAAACCGCAGCCGCGAAAATTAAATGTCCGAGCTGCTCGAAACGAACCACTATTGATTAGCTCAAATCAGAAATTGCTTTCGAGGAATAAGTTAGGAACTTTTCTAATTTTCCAGCCTCATAATTTACGTAATAATTTTCAATGTCCAAACCGCAAGCCTTGGAATTTCGAGCATTTTGACTTTTGACAAGGTTTATCCACGCTTGCGTTAACTCACAATGTTTAATACTTATGACTTATGACTTATGACTTAACAACCCTTCATGTTACCCGCGCGCGAAATTATTTTCGCGGTGGCTTAATTTGGCGACGCGCCTTGCTGCGCACGACTTTAATTTTTTCTCCGAAAATCTCGATGAATGGTCGCATCCATTCGCGCAATTTGACATGGCGTTGACGCGCGACATATTTCATTCCGAGCAGCGCGACGAAAATCGAAGCAGCGGCGTCGAATTGCAAATCGGAAAAAGTATCAAGCAGCCCGACGCGAAAATCCGGCGGCGTACCCATCGCGAGCGCGTCCGTGCCGGTGATTTTCCAAGCGTAAAATTCGGCGATTTCCCACAGCGCACCGAAAGCCACGCCGAAGATAAAAGTAAAAAAACCGATTAGTGGAATCGAGAGACGAATTTTTTTGGTGAAATTGAGCGCGTAAACGAGCACGAAAGCGAGATAGACGAGCACCGCTGTCCCCGCGAAATGTAGGAAATCATCCCACCACCAAATCTCAGCGTAAAAACCCAATTCGCCGAGCAAAGAAAATGCAAGCCAAAGTGTTAGTAGAAAATCGAGATTCCAAGGCAAGTTCACATTGTAGCTGCGATTGACGATTGCCGGAATCAGCGAAATCGCCAAAGTCAAAAATGCGAAACCAGACAAAAGATAATTTCCTTCTGCAAAAAAATAAATCGTGACGACAAACATGAAAATCTTGAGCAACCACGAAATCACGGAATTAATCGAAAGCGTGACACTCTTAATCATCGCGAGAATTTTAACACTGGTAAAAAACTACAACTGCCAGTCGTTCAAAATTTAGATTTTTTAAATCCGATCAGCCCGACTCGCGAGCAAAAGATCCGCCAGCGTGAGCGCGACCATCGCCTCCGCGACCGGGATGATGCGCGGCACGAGGCAGGGATCGTGGCGACCAGCAATTTGGATTCTTTGAGCTTTGCCCTTGGCGTCAATTGTTTTTTGAGGCGATGAGATTGAGGCTGTCGGTCGCACAGCGAGACGAATTATAATTTCCGAGCCGTCCGTGATTCCGCCGGCAATCCCTCCGCCGCGATTCGTTTTCTTTTTTTTCAGAGAAATGAACTCATCATTCATCTCTGAGCCGCGCAATTTGGCGGCAGCGAAACCGATACCGAATTCAATTCCCTTAACTCCACCAATCGAAAGCAGCGCCGCACCAAGTCGCGCCGAGATTTTGTCAAAAACTGGATTACCCAATCCCGCCGGCACATTTTGCACGCGAATCTCAATCACGCCGCCGACCGAGTCGCCCGCTTTTTGCGCCGCGACAATCGCCGCCTCCATTTTCTGCGCCGCGACCGGATCAGCTGCTCGGACTAAATTTTTTTCAATCACTTTCGCGTCGAACTTTTGGGACACGATGCCAGCGATTTCTTGCGCGAAGGCGATGATTTTAATTTTCTTTGAGTCGAGAATTTTGCGCGCAATCGCGGCTGCCGCAACTCGCGCGACCGTCTCACGACCCGACGAGCGCCCGCCACCGCGGAAATCGCGCAGACCGAATTTTTGCTGCCAAGTGAAGTCCGCGTGTCCCGGTCGAAAAATGTTCTTGAGCTTGGCGTAATCAGCCGATTTTTGGTCCTGATTGCGAATCAGTAAAGCGATCGGTGTGCCGAGCGTCTTGCCTTCGAAAACTCCCGAAAGAATTTCAACCTGATCTTTTTCATCACGCGCCGTCGTCACTTTCGACTGACCCGGTCGTCGCCGATTGAGCTCGAGCTGAATTTCCCGAGCGGAAATCGAAATGCCCGCAGGCGCGCCGTCAATCACACAACCGAGCGCGACGCCGTGTGACTCACCGAAAGTCGTAATTTTGAGGACGCTGCCGAAAGTATTGCCTGCCATCTCGAATATGATTTTACCATAAAAAATGTGTTCACTGTCTCGCTAAGCTTTAAGCACTTCTTTTAAACCACTTCCCAATCGTCTCAAATTTTTCTAACTTGTCCGAAGCTACTTGAAATTCTCGCGAATGGTTTTAAGTTTCGCCAAAAACGATAAAACTATTTCTTTCAAGCTGTTTTGTGCTACAATATCTTGGGCTTGAACAAATTTTGATTCCGTTGTCTCGGGCGAGACCAAAGCATCCCAACTTTAATTAAATTTAATCAGCTTTAATTAAATTGGGTCTTTTTAAATTAACTTGACTAAAATGTTGATAATCGAGCCTAGACTGCCTATACTACATTTAGTTGCTCCCGGTTGAATTACCTTGACTCAAATCTTGCTAAATCGTCTCGGATTGAATAAAATTCGATCCCTTCAAACGACGAATTATGCAAGATCGCATCCTCACTCCCGATCAGGTCGGCGAAATGCTGCAATTGCACCCTTTTACCATCCTGAACTACATCAAAGACGGGAAATTGCGCGGTGCGAAAATTGGTCGGGTTTATCGGATCCGGGAGAGCGACATCGAGAAATTTCTCGACAGTCAAATGCTCACCACTCCATGATTACAAGCTGCCTAGAATGCGGAAAAGCGATTTCTACCAAACAAGAACGCTGTCCGTACTGCCAAGTTTTGAATGAACAAAACGAAATTTTGAACCTGAAAACCCGTAAAAAAAGCTGGCTCGTGAAGACTCTCGCGCCGCTTTTTGAGTGAACGATAAATGTCATTGCGAGTCTGCCACGGCGGACGAAGCAATCCCGGCACGAGCATAAGAGTCCACGAGACCACTTCGCTCCGCTCGTGGTGACAATGTAAATACAATGCTAAAAATCTTCAAAATCGCGCCACGCACTTGGATGGACGAGCAACGCGTCGTGTACAAGCGCAAGGGACACACGCGCATCGAGGCGAGCGATGGACGAATTCTCTGCGCTCCGCGTCCTGGCGAAAAAATTTTTGTTGACGGCTGCGGCAATGGCTTCTTGTTCGCTTAAATGCTCTCCCACATTTTCTTAAATTTCGGCGCGCTCCTCCTGACTTTCTTCGTGCTAAATGAAGCGCTGAAAAGCTACGATGATTTGCGCTGATGCCAAATTTTGCCAAACTTAAGAACTACAGCCTCACAAATAACAAGTTTTTTTGGTGGCTCCTGTTTGGCTTAATTGTTTTTGCTTGGTGGAAATTTCGCCTCGGATTTCTCGCTCCGCGCAGCGGCGACGCCTGGATTTACTGGTATGCCGGCAAAGAGATTCTGAATGGCAATCTGCCTTACCGCGACTTTTTTTATTCTTCTCCACCGCTGATTCCCTATTTCACGGCGCTGTGGCAAATGTTTTTCGGGTTCAATCTCACGGCTGCCTTGATTGTTCCGCAGCTAATCACAATTATTTCGAGTTTTTTAATTTTCACTTTTTTCAGCCTGCAGCGACAATTTCAAGCCGGCTTGCTCGCTGCGATTACTTTTCTTTTTGCGGGCGTAGTTTTTGCCCATGCGGATTTCTTACTTGGCGCGACCATCCTCACTCCCTTTGTCATTCTTGGGCTAATTTTTTTCCAGCAAAAAAGATTTTTCTTCGCAGGCATATTTTTCGGCTTAGCCGCGCTGACGAAACTCTACGGGATAATACCAGCAATTTTTTTACTTCCGCTACTAAAAAACAGAAAGGCTTTTTTTAGTTTTATTTTGGGCGGATTCGTCTCGTTCGGAATTCCAAATTTATTTTTTTGGCTCACGATTGGCGGAAAATATCTTGATTTAATTTTTTTCAATCACTTCGCCAAACCCGTATCCGAAAGAGCATCCATCTTCCTGGCGCTGCTAAAATACAATTCCGCGCTGGTCGTGACGCTTGGTGTCGGATTTTGGCTACAACAAAAAAATGCCCTCCTCAAACCCGCCGTCATCAGCTCCGTAGGTATTTTGATTTTTTGCGCATTTTTCAACGAAATTTTTTATTTCTACTTTCAGCCACTGGCTGCAATCCTCGCAATTTTACTTGGTCAGCTATTCCTGGAAAAAAATCCAGGCGTTAAAAAATTCATCTTGCCGCTGATTCTTATTACGCTTGTTTTCAGCTCACTTTATAGCGTTTGGGATTATTACAAGGTGGATGGCAATCTCGGTCAAATCGCAGACCTAGAGCAAATGCTGCAAATCTTAGAGCGAGAGACCAAACCGAGTGAAGCAATTTGGGGCATTGGGAATCTGACGCCACTACTCGCGCTCATGGCGAATCGTCAAATTTTCGAGCACGACTTCGATACATACGCGAAGTGGGAAACTATTGGAATTGCTTCAACAGAAAAAAGACTGCGCAATCTCAGCCAGACCAAAGTCCCTCTCGTCATCACGGGAGAAAACAGCATCAAATCGTCGAAGCAAATTTACAGCGAAGGCGAGCTCTTGCCAAAAAAGTTTCTGCTGAAAAACTGCCGGATCATCCAAAAGTTTGGCTACAACGAATTCACCTTTTGGAAGTGCTTTGCGGAAAGCCGGAAATAAAAAGAGGGCGCATCGCACCCTCTTTTCTTAAAACTATTTGAAGTTCTTATAAATCCACACAGACGCTGAGCCCATACTCGTATGTTCCAATCGTCGCGGGTGACTTCGGAGCAGCTTTCGTCGCACCATCTGCCGCCGGAGTAATAATTGGATCACCAACTTCTAGATGACGAACAGCACCAGTCGAAGACTCTAAATAGGTGCCAAGCGCAAAAGCTTGGTTAGCAATACCATTACGCGAGGCTGTACAGTAGACATAAATATACGCCGCTTCATCCTGCGGATCTTTCAAATCTGCTTTCATATAACCGTTAGTAACCAACAAAGCCCCAACTGTATCATCAGCTGAAGGAGTTGGATAAACACTATTGTCCGCGTAATACATTTCCATCGCAGTCGCGATTGCATTGAAGTCAGCTTCACGAGCGGCATCACGCGCTTTCGCCGGAGCACCCATCACCTTCGGCAAGAGCGTCGCGGCGAGAATACCGATAATCATGATTACCACGATAAGCTCAACGAGCGTGAAACCTTTGCGGTCACGCAGTTTTTGGATGAGTTGCATTTTTTTGGGGGGGTTAAATTTGTTGCGAAAATTTTAGATTTTTTGAAAAACCAAAACAAATTTATTTTCGACCTTTTTCCCGAACTAATTTTGTCGCCGCGGCGAGACTCTCGAAAGTCCCGGCATCGGTCCAAAAACCTTTAATTTTCGAGCAAATAAGTGATTTTTCTTGAAGATAAAAATTATTCACATCGGTAATTTCAAGCTCGCCTCTTTTACTCGGATTCATTTTGCGAATGATGTCAAACACGCTTTTATCGAAAAAATAGAGTCCTACGACTGCGAGGTCACTTTGGGGATTTTTTGGTTTCTCGATAATTTTGCTGACTTTCGTCCCGCGAATTTCAGCGACGCCGAATCTTTCCGGGTCGGCGACTTTTTTGAGAAAAACTTTGGCGCCAGATCTGAATTCGCAAACATCCTTTTTGAAATCAGCTTCGAAAATATTGTCGCCGAGAATCACCGCGATATTTTCACCAGCGGAGAATTTTTCCGCCAAGCGCAAAGCACCCGCGATGCCGTCCGGTTTTTTTTGCAGCGCGAAGGAAATTTTGAGACCGGGAAATTTAGCCAAAACTTTTTTGAACTCAGCCAAATATTTTCCATCTGTCACAACCAAGACTTCGCGAACACCTGAATTTTTTAAAGTTGTGAGCGGAAAAAAAATCATCGGTCGATCATGCACCGGCAGCAAATGCTTATTCGTGAATTTCGTCAGCGGTAGCAAGCGCGTTCCCTTTCCGCCGGCGAGGATAATTCCCTTCATTCTTAGTTAATAGTTAATAGTTGGTAGTTGGTAGTTGGTAGTCCCGAAGGAGTCCCTTCAGGATTGGTAGTTTTTGGCATTTGTCATTGCGAGGAGCGCAGCGACGAAGCAATCTTATGAGACTAATTTTCAATCTTTGAATATTTTTGAGGCAGTTAACCCCCGAGATATCTCGGGGGTTAACGAGAGTGCCTTCTTGGCGTGATGCCTATCATAGTTCAACAGTTGATTCTAAGCTTTTTTCGGAAACAAAATTTCCGGCTTGGTTAATTTAAATTCCGAAACTGCGCCCCATTTTTTCAAATTGTCGAAATTACCTTCCAAGCTCACTCCCAAACTTTGCGCAATTTTTTGGGAAACCTTGGGAAGAAAAGGTTTAAGCGCAAGCGCAATTTGAAAAAGTAAACTCAAATAAATCGTGACCTTTTCTTCTTTCTCGTCCCCATCTTTTAACTCCCATGGTTTTTGGTCAGCTATAAACTTATTAGCAAATTCAACCAAATCGAAAATCGCCCGCAAACTTTCGCGAAAATCAAACTCACCGCTCATTGAATTTTCAATTTGCTGCCACATTTTTTCTACGCTTCGAGATGCGTCGCTACTTTTAGTTTCAGCCAAATTTAAATTTGTACCCAACTTCAAAGCCAAAATAATAACCCGACTGACCAAATTGCCCAGACCATTCGCGAGTTGCGAATTGTAAACCTCTTCAAAACGCGTTTGCGAAAAATCACCGTCCTGACCATTTGGAATTTCAGAGAGCAGATAAAAACGCAGCGCGTCACTGCCCCACTCTTTGGAAATCTCAAACGGATCGACGACATTGCCGCGCGACTTCGACATCTTCTCACCTTCAGAAGTGATGAAGCCGTGAATGTAAATTTTGTCCGGCAGTGGCACATCCGCCGCGAGCAACATCCCGAGCCAGATCCCAGCGTGGAAACGGACAATGTCTTTGCCAATGATATGAATTTTTTCGGCATCAAGCCACCACTTCTGGAAGTCCGCGCCTTCATTCGCGAAATCAATCGCGGAAATGTAATTCGTGAGAGCATCGCACCAAACATACATCGTCTGCGAAGCATCGCCTGGCACGGGAATTCCCCATTTTAATTTTTTGGAAGAGCGCGAAAATGAAATGTCGTGCAATCCTTCCTTGACCACATTGAGAAATTCTTTCGCGCGGAAGTGCGGCAGAATTTCAACTTTTTTGCCGAGAATTGCGAGAATCTGCGCGGAGAAATCCGAGAGCCGAAAAAAATAATTCTCTTCCTCGATATCTTCCAAATCTAAATTCGGATGATTCGGGCAATGACCATCAACCAAATCTTTTTCGCTCTTGAACTCCTCGCAACCCGCGCAATACTTCGCGGCATATTTGCGTTTTTCTAGCTTGCCCGCCGCCGCGATTTTCTGCCAAAGTTTTTGCGCGGCAGCGGCATGTTGCGGCGAGTCCGAAGTGCGGATGAAATCGTCGAAATCAAAATCAAGCGCGCTCTTGAGCCCGCGGAACTTTGCGGAATTCTCCGCGGTCAATTTTTCCGGCGTGGTCGAATTTTCGATTGCGGTTTTTTGAATCTTGAGACCGTGCTCGTCCGTCCCGGTCTGGAGGCGGACCGTGAAACCTCTTTGCTTGTGGAATCGCGCGAGTGCATCCGCCTCGATCGCCTCCATCGCGAAGCCGACATGCGGCGCGGCATTCACATAAGGCAGCGAAGTCGTAATGTAAAAATTCTTCATTTGCGAGATTTTAACAAAAAAGTAGAGACGCGATTAATCGCGTCTCTACAATGCCAATTTCAAATTGAATTATTTCTTGCGCTCGAACTTCCAAACTTTTTTACCCAGCAACCAAAGCACTTTGAGGAAGGCGAACACAATCGCGAGATAGGCAATCGCCGCCGCAGCATACAGAGTGAAGCTCACGAGTCGGATTGAGACGAATTGAGTCAGATCAGTGACGCTCGAAACGAAATCGCGAATTGCCTGTTTCCAGCTATCGCCAATCTGTTTCCAGTCGATGAATTTTTGCTCGTAAACCGAGACATTGAAAGTCGTGTTGGCAATCTGGCGCAACAAGTCAGCGCGACTGCGCTGCACTTGTTCAATCTCTTGGTTGATGGAAATTTTGGTTTGCGCGAGTTGCTCAATCGCCGAAATCTTGAGCGTGATCAATTGCGTCAAATTAGTGATGTCGCGTGAGCTCGTCGCGAGCTTCATCAAATCCGCATACGATGCCTGCGCTTCTGTGAGCGTCGCCTCGGTTTGTTCCAATTTTTGCGTAAGAATCGCAAGTTGGTCACTCGTCCCCTCGACCGCTTTTTGAATCGTGTAGATATTCGCACTCAGGTTTTCCGGATTGAGATTTTTAAGCAAGGTGACAATTTCCTCCGCACGCGCATTCGGAATCTCGAAGGTGAAAGAGCAACTTTGCTCGTCTTCGTTTGAATTCGAGAAGACAATCTCCGGATCCGATTTCAGACCGATAATCGTGGCGCAAATTTTAGTTTTATCATTCGGCTGATAATTCGCCGAATAGGTTTTGACTTCGTAATCTTCGGCAGTCGCATCGACGACTCCACCCTCCGGACTAGGAATCGGCGGCATGATATTCGACGAGCTCAAACCCATGCCTTTGGAATAGCTCGCATCCATCATCGCCGTCTCGGCGTATCCACGATCGTAATTGCTGCCAGTGAATGGCGAGACAATCGTCTGGAAAGCGAACGAGATGATACCGGCGACGAGTGCGAGTGCGACGATGCCGATCAAAAACGCCACGAAAATCTTCGCAATCGACTTGAGTGACCAATCGAAGTTTTGAAAAGGATGAGGAGAAGGCATTTTAAAAGGGTTAAATTTGTTTGCTTTAATATTCTACGGAAAATTTCTAAAAAAGTAACAAAAAATCTCAGATTTACGCTTTCCGACTTTTCTTAATTTTCAATCGAAAATATTAAATTTTAAATTCCTTCACTCCCACTCAATCGTCGCCGGCGGTTTATTCGTGAGGTCGAGAAAAACATGCTCGACACCATCAAGCTTGAGTAATTTTTTGGTGACCGTCGCGAAAAAAGTTTTGGGTAAGCGCGCGAAATTCGCGGTCATCGCCTCTTCTGAATTAATCGGTCGCAGAATAATCGCCTCGCCGCCTTTTTCGAAAACCGGTGCCAGCACGACCGGAAATTGCCAAACCTTGGCGTAAAGTTTTTGCGCGGACAAAGCCTGATTCACGACGGCATCAGCGGCGCGCGCCAGCTCGACGCGCGAGGTGGTCAGCTTCGCTGGAGCCGCCAAAAAAACGCGCGGCGCTTTCGCGACATCGAGACCTAAAACGACACGATTGATCTCGGGGAATTTATTGACGATCCAGGTCGCCATCGCCGAGAGCTTGTCGAAATCGCGCGACGCGGTGAAGAGCGCGACCGGGTGCGCGAAGGTCCGCGCATCGCCCTGCACACCGACTGAACGCAGTGGCAAAACTTTGCCGCGAATTTTCCATTTGCGATTAATCTCAGTCTCAATCTTATTCGTCGTTTTCGGTTTTTCGGATTCACCGCAAAGAATCCTGACACCCAAACCTGGCCCCGGAAAAGGATGGCGTTCGATTAAATTTTTCGGCAGCTTCAATTTGCGACCGACTTCACGCACCTCGTCCTTGTAAAGTTCCGCGAGCGGCTCGACGAGTAAACCTTTTTCAATCATTTTTTCAATCTCCTCGACACGGTTGTGGTGTGTTTTGATTTTGTCGGAATTGGCTGTCCCCGCCGACTCGATGGTGTCCGGATAAATCGTGCCCTGTCCGAGCAGCCACTCGCGCGGATTGAAACGCAGGCGTTTCAAAACTTTGCGCTGCACCTTGAGAAAAACGCGCCCAATGATACGGCGTTTCTCTTCCGGGTCAGTGATATTTTTGAGCGCAGCCGCGAAGTGACCAGCCTCATTCGCAACTTTTAAATTGGCGAAGCCCGCCTTGGTCAAACTCTTGTGAACTTCTTCGGCTTCGTTTTGGCGCAGCAAACCCGTGTCAATCATCAGACCGAAAACGCGTTTTTTGCCGAGTGCTTTTTCGAGCAGTGCGAAGGCAACCGTCGAATCCACTCCACCCGAGACGAGTAGAAAAACTTTTTTCTGACCAACCTGCTTTTTAATTTTGGAAATTTCGTCTTTCAGAAATTTGTCGAGGTCCCAGCTTTTTTTCGCGCCGGAAATTTTGAGAAAGTTCGCCAGAATCTTTTCGCCGAATTCCGTGTGCTTCACCTCAGGGTGAAATTGGACGCCGAAAATTTGACGAGCAGAATCTTCAATCGCAGCAAATTCGCAGTCCGCAGTCGAAGCAATTTTCTCAAAACCTTTTGGTAATTTTTTGACTTCATCGCCGTGACTCATCCAAGCGGTCGAAGCCTTGGGCAGACCAGCCAGTAATTTCGACTTACCGGTAATTTTTAATTTCGCTTCACCGAACTCCCCGCCCGCCGCTTTTTTGACTTGACCACCAAGCGCATGAACGAGAAATTGCAGACCGTAACAAATCCCGAGAATCGGTTTTTTGATCGCGAAAATCGCCGGATCAACTTTGGGTGAGTTTTTTTCGAGCACGGACTGCGGACCGCCGCTCAAAACCACCGCGCGGAAATCTTTCAGCTCAGTGGCTGGATCGACGAGATTTTGGGGAATGATGATCTCAGCGAAAACCCCCGCCCGCCGAATGCGATTCGCAATCAAGTGAGCGTACTGCCCGCCGAAGTCGAGAACAGCGATTTTGTCCACGAGGGGGATTTTACATCATTCAGCCCAGAACGAGGAACGGCGCAATTTTGAAAATTTGTTTTTCGTAAAGTTCTCAAAATTCTAAAAGTTTTCTCAAACACTAAATCTCCAAACTTCAATTTTAAATTTTAAATTTTAAATCTAAAATTCCACTCGTGATTGTCTTCGAAAACGCCACGAAAAAATACGGTAGCCGCACGGTGCTGGATCGCGTGAATTGCGAAATCGGCGGCGGCGAATTCGTCAGCGTCGTCGGGCCGAGCGGTGCAGGCAAGACGACTTTCGTGAATCTCTTGACTGGTGCGATTCATCCGACCGAGGGCTCAGTCTCCGTCGATAATTATGAGATTAATAATCTCGATGAAATTTCGCGTGCGCTTTATCTCCGCAAAGTCGGCGTGATTTTCCAAGACTACAAATTACTGCCGAAGAAAACGGTCTTCGAAAACATCGCCTTCGCGCTCGAAGTCTGCGGCGATCCGTCGAGCCTGATTAAAAAAAGAGTCGATGAAGTCATCGGCATCGTCGGACTCACCCACCGCAGAAATGCTTTTCCGTCACAGCTCTCCGGTGGCGAATGCCAGCGCACCGCGCTCGCGCGCGCACTCGTCCACGAACCGGCGCTCATCATCGGCGACGAACCGACCGGCAATCTCGATCCGCAGTCCGGCGCGGAAATCATCGATCTCTTGCTCGATATCAATAAAGCTGGCGCGACTGTCATCCTCGCGACGCACGACCGCGAGACCGTCGACCGCATCAAAAAAAGAGTGATTCGTATCGAGCGCGGCAAGCTCGTAAGTGATTTGCAGGCTGGCAAATACCACCTCGAGAAATAATTCGCCAACATTCTGAGCGAGACGCAAGCTGATTTACTAGCTTCGCTTTTTTGGAAAAACTAGAATCAGTCCTTATCTTCACATCTTCACAAACAAGCGCGCGAAAAAATTCAAATTATCGAGAAAAATAAACCTCGCGTTGCTCCATGTTCCATGTTCCATGCTTAATGTTCCATGCTAAATCTTGACCCAAAACAAATCGCGAACTTCGAAGATGCATTGCTCACTGCACGCAAGATTTTATTGCTCACACATAAAAATCCGGACGGCGACGCGCTCGGCAGCTTGCTCGCCTTATTCCAAGTTTTGGCGAAAGCCGGACGCGTCGTGACTGCTGGCTGTCTCGATCCCGCCCCGGCGATTTTGAAATTTTTGCCGACCAGCGAAAAAATCGTCAACGACTTCGACGCGGCAGAATTCGACCTCATCATCGTCCTCGACTGCGGCGACATTCACCAAACCGGATTCGACCAGTCGAAACCTGAGCTTTTCGACGGATCGCGGAAATTGGTGAAAATCGACCACCATCCTGTCGCGAGCGATTTCGGTGATGTGCAAATCGTGAACCCGGAATTTTGCGCGACCTGTTCGATCTTGACGAAGTTATTTGAAATTTTGGAAATCCCAATCACGCCCGCTGTCGCGACTTGCCTGCTCTGCGGAATTTCGACGGACACTGGCAGCTTCCGCCATTCGAACACGCGCCCGGAAACGCTGCGTTTCGCGGCGAAATTGTTGCGCCAGGGTGCGAATAATTTTGCGATTGCGAAAAATATCTACCGCTCGACTCCGCTCCCCGCGCTGAAACTCTGGGGCAGCGTACTGACAAGTTTGCGCCAGACGGACGAAGGCGTGACACTCGCGGTCGCACAGAGGAAAGATTTTGAAAATGCAGGCGCACGCGACGAAGATCTCGCTGGCGTGGTGGATTATGTGAATGCCGTGCCGAACGCGAAATTTTCGATTCTCCTGAGTGAACGCGGCGGACTCGTGAAAGCGAGCCTACGCACGCTCGACGATGCGACTGATGTCGCCGCCATCGCACGCCAATTCGGCGGCGGCGGTCATGTCAAAGCTGCGGGTTTCGCCGTCCCAGGGAAATTGGAAAAAGAAACGCGCTGGCGCGTCATCCCACCAGAAGAAAATGATTCAATGAGTGAATGATTTAATTATTGGATTATTTAATCATTTACTCATTGATTTAGCGTTTCACGCGGAATTTCACATTCTCCGGCAAATCCGGAATCATGTGCGCCCAAAACGGCCAAGAGGAAATAATCGCGCCCGAGACTTCCGGTAGATTACGAATGTAAGCTTCGGATTCAGCCGTCGAACGACCGAGAATGCGCGCGCGAATTTTTTCGACCAGTCTCGCGCCGACCTCCGTGTCGCTCGAGATGTCATATTCCTCGACACCATCAATCGTCACGGACGATTTCAAGCGTCCAGCCGCGAAGTTATTTTCTTCGACACTCACGACTGCGTTGTCAAAATTAATTTTGACAAGTGTTTTTTCCGGATGAACTTTCGTCTCAAGCTGATTGAAAAGCAGCGCGCGTAAATCGTCCGCCTCGTACGCGACAGCCCGCACGCGCGCCGAGACTGCGACCGCGAAATCATCCTGCTTCAAATCCTCGAGATTCGGCGGAATATTGATTGAGAGAATTTCAATCGAGATTGCCTTCGGATCGTCGAGCAAAACGAGCGTGCGTTTTTCAAGCTCGTTCTTTTGCGTAATCATATTTTTCAATTCTTCTTTCGCGAGATCTGTGACTTCGCGCGTGACTGTCGCTTTGACATTGTCGAGGTCGTCCTTGGAAATAAATTTCGTAATTTTGGTCACGCCACCAGTGAAGGGCTTTTGGGATTCGCCCCAGAAAAGTGAAGGTGAGAGCGACCGAATCGCCGGAAATGTGAAGAAGGTCGGCGCGAGATTGCCGCGATCGCCGACGAAAGTACCTTCGCAAGTATCGGGCTCATTGACGCAGTCGCAGCTCTGATCGTCAGTGAGACAGGCCTCGACCTCCGCCACGACTGAGCCGTACTCAGAACCCACCGCCGCTGGAATCGTGAGTGCGCGAACCGTGTGAAAAATAATTCCCTCGGGCGAACGCAAGCGCGACGGCACGATGAATTTGTCTTTGTTCGAGCGATTGTAGAGCGTCACCTCGCCGCGCGAGGACGAGCCATTGAAAATCTGACCGGTCGCACCGATGCGCAAATCACGCGTGAAATTGAGTGTCAGAAATTCTGACGCCACCGTATGCGTGTCGAGCGCCTCGGAAGCTCCCGAGCTGACGCGATCCGTGAAAATCACATTCACGACTTTGGAAAGTGGATCGGAGCGCGGCGTGACATAAATCGTCGCCGTGGGGACAGCGATGTAGATAATGAAGAAAAGCAGGGCGACCGCACCAGCGAGCAGCCCGAAAAGAATGCGGCGCGACGGCGCGCGCACGACCAGCGTCGCTTTGCCATCGTCGGAAAATTCCTCCAGCGCAGCCGCACCGGCGACTCGCTGCCAGACTTTTTTGGCACCGGAAATCGGACTGAGCTTCGCGAGCGGAATTTCGTCACGCGAGAGTTTTTGTAATTGCGGAAAAACTTTCGCGGCAAGCTCGATGATTTTAAATTTACGGCGGACGATTTTGAGTGGTTCACTCGCTGGCAAATTTTTGGGCGATGAACCGACGGCTTTCATATTTTCGAGCGCAGCCAGTCCGGCTTCGCCCGCCAGTCGCCGCCCGGCTTCGTCGCGTGTCACGATCGTGAGCGTCTTGCCGGCGTGTTCGGATTTGAAGCGGAGAATTTTGAGACTCACCAAACTTTGCAAAACTTGAGCGCGTGCCGGAATCACGAGCGCGATGTTTTTCCCGGGCGTTTTACGAATCTGCCCAAAAATAGTCGTTACCTCGTCGTCGAGGTCGACATAAACAATTTCGAATTTTGGTTCAAAAACTCCCACTGCCGGGACATTTTAACGCAAGACGCAAAGAAATGAATTGCGCAAATCAAAAAAAGCTAGCTCGCGAATTTTGGTGCTTCAAAAACTTGAACAATCTTATATTTTCCTCCTTCAACTAATTCCTTAACCTCTCCTTCCAAAAGAATTTTAAACTCTATCCAATCAATCTCGCTAGTGCCAATCGGACGCTGGAATTTCCATATTCGTGCAAAAATTTCACCAAAATTAAAAATCTCACCGGTTGGATCACTGATTTCTATTTCCACCCTTACTCTATCTCGTAGCAAAGCTGCTGTAATAAAACTTTTGCCTTCTCGGTATGACCAGCGACCACCAGCACAAATATTAATTCCAAATCTATTTGGTGGAGCAGGAAACATATCAGCGCGAAATTTTTTTTCAGCCTCTGACAAAATTTTCAGATTTTAAAGGATTACATTTTAGCCCTTCTTTTCAAATTTTTGAAGAATTCAATTTTGGAGCAGCTTCACCGTTTTACGCAGAATCGCAGATAGCATGCCTTCTTCGCCCGCGAGCGAAATCCCGAGATTCGCCAAAGCCAAAGGTGTCACATCCTGCACCGTGCGAATCAAGCCGGTCTGGTCAGTGAAATTGGAAATGTCATCGGGGCAAAGAAATTTGACCATCGGCTTTCCGCGGAAAGGCAGATTGGCGGCAAACTTCGGATCGCTGAGGGTTTTTTTAATTTCCGGCAAGCGCGATCCGCCACCGCAAAGCAAAATCCGCGGCGGCAATTCGGATTCACCGAGCATCTCCGCGAGCGCGACCTCGACACCCGACGCCCAGACATCGATATCGCCTGCGAGCGCATTTTCGACAATTTTTTGGCGGCGGTCGCTGAGCTTGTTTTGTGAATAATCGATTTTGATTTGTTCCGCTTCGACCTGGGAAATGTTCAAAGTATGGGCGATGCGCTTGGTGAAAGTCCGTCCACCGACTGCGAACATTTTGGTCGTGAGTTCCCCACCACCGCGCAGCAGCGCGAGATCGGTCGTCCCGCCACCGACATCGATGAAAATCGCGGAGAGATCTTCGTCCGGCAGGCAGCGTGCGACTGCGAATGGTTCGGTCGCAATCGTGAGCAAGTCCAATTCCAACTCGGCGGCAATCGTCTGCAACGCGCCGAAGTGAACAAGCGGCGCAAAAGAATTAAAAACGGAAAGCGTCACTTCCGATCCCTGGAAACCGATTGGATTCGAGCTGCGCTGACCGTCGATTTTTGAATCGATGACTGCTGCATTGACCAGCTTCACATCAATCTCGCTGTGACCGCTGTCACGCGCGAGCTCGCGGCGCACGCGGTCAAAAGCCCGCGTCTGCACGCGTTGCACGATCGCGCGCAACTCCGGCAATTCGATCCGCACTTCTGGATTTTCCCGCGTGTAAGAAATCGTCGTCGTCGCACCGCGCACCAATTCACCGGCGATTCCCATCACCGCCTGCTCCGGCTGCACACCCGCCAATCGCGCCGCCTGCTCCATCGCCGCACCTGCTGTCTCCGTCACACCAGCAATATTTGCGACTGTCCCCGCTGCCATGTCACCCAGTTTTTGGCGGACTTTGGAATAACCAATCACAAACCCGTGATTGTCTTCAATCCGAAAAATCAACGCCTTCACAAATTCGCTGCCGATGTCGAGCGCGAGGACGACATTGCCCTCGGGAGCTTTTGGTCGGAGACGATAGAAAAATTTGCGGAACAAGGTGGATGGATTTTAGCGAGAATTGAAAAAATTCCGAAATGAAAAATCAAAATAAAAAACCCCAACCGAAGTCAGGGTTTTTCAATTGCGGTCGAAGCGCGCTCTATCGGTCGCGGGTGGCAAAAAATTGCCGAGTTGCAACTGAGAGCTTGATGCGCCCTTTCCACAAAGAAAGGTGTTCTCCTTTCCAAAAATGCTTTGCCTCACTTGCGAAGTTAGAGTCTTTCGCCGACTACTTTCTGTTTTTGTTTTCGGGGTAGCAAATTTTAGGTTTGCTGTTTGTTTGAAAACGCTATTTGAAAGCGTGTTTTGTGGGTGGAGTGGTGATTTGGGCCGCCTCCATCGCGAAGCAAAACAGCCGAAGCTGATTTTTTACAGCCGAGAATTTGTTTTGAATTCTGCTGCTCTGGTCTGGCGAGATTTGAAGGAAAAGCTGTTTCCGATTTCTTTAGCGTTTCATATCAGTGTAATCGCACTCTCTCATGAGGTCAAGCAAAGATGACTTGTCGAAGATAATAAGTAATTGTATAAAATATTTATTCAGCGTTTTTTCGGCTTAAAAAAGCCGAATTAATTTTGAAAAATTATCGCCAAAATCAACCGATTTTACTTGTTTGCTAAAATTTCCCCTGCCTTGAATCCCCAAAAATCCTTTCGTATCGTCGTTCTCGCCTCGACCAATGGCACTGATTTCGGCGCAATGCTGGCAGAAAAATCCGCTGGAAAATTGCAGGGCGTGGAATTCGTCGGACTCGTCGCAAATAAAAATTGCGGCGCCGTCGAGCGTGCCGCCGCGAGCGGCGTGCCGACTTTCGTGCTCGATGGTAAAGCGGAAAATTTCCACGCTGAGCTGCTCACGACTGTGAAAAATTTAAATCCGGATTTGATTTGCATGGTCGGCTGGATGAAATTTTTGCGCCCGGATTTTTGCACTGAATTCGAGAATAAAATTCTGAATGTGCACCCCAGCCTGCTGCCAAAATTCGCCGGGAAAATGGATGGCAGCGTGCACGAAGAAGTTTTAAAAGCGGGCGAAAAAGAAAGCGGCATGACGATTCACCTCGCGACCGCCGATGTCGATGCCGGCCCAATCATTTGCCAAAAATCAGTCGCCATCGCCGACGAAGAAACCGTCGAAAGCCTGCGCGCCAAAGTCCAGGATTTGGAAAAAAAATGGTACCCCGAAGTAATCAGATGGTTCCGCGATGGAAAGATCTATTTCTAAAAAACAAAATCAAATTCTAAATTAAACACAGGAAAACGAAGTCCTACGAAGTCCGCCGCGGCGGACGAAGTAGGGCGAAGTAATCAGATGGTTCCGCGATGGAAAGATCTATTTCTAAAGAAATTTGATTTTAGAAAAAAGAGCGCGCTAAACTTAACTCTCTTAATTTTCAAAAATGCCCGAAACCTATACCAACATAACCGAAGCTAAAATTGAGACTGAAATTTTTGAGATTACAATTCCTCCATCACTCGAAGACGCAACCGAAGTTTTAGAATCTTTGCGCACCGCATTAGCAGAACTAAAAAGAAACCCTGGTATGGAAAGCTCTAAACTTCATTGGGCAATTCTTTGGAAAACAAAAGCATTATCGCAAATCTGTGAAACAAAAAAGAAAGCCCCTTTCCAACGACCATCATCTCTAGCGAAATGGTCTAAAGTTCTTGAAGATATAGACTCGTTGGAAAAAGAACTCGCTTCTATAATAACCCGTGAGAAAATCAAATTCGCATATTCTTCTGAAGATGTGCCCGAATAAAAAAAACCGCTTAATTGTTTTCTCTGCGTTCGTCTATTGCCTCCAGCTTTTTTAAAATCTCCGGAAAATTTTGGAGCAACGGATCCGCAGCGAGAATCTCTTGACCGAGCTCACGCGATTTTTTGATCAAATCATGGTCTGTCAATTTCGCGATTTTGAGATCCGGAATTCCCGACTGGCGCACGCCAAAGACTTCGCCCGGACCGCGATTCGCGAGATCGATTTTCGCGAGCTCGAAACCGGAAGAAATTTTTTCGAGTGCGTGCAGCCGTGACTGCGCCTCCTCCGAATCGGCTTCGGAAAAAAGGAAACAATAACTTTGCTGCGAGCCGCGTCCGACGCGCCCGCGCAATTGGTGCAACTGCGCCAGCCCGAATCTTTCGGCGGCTTCGATCAACATGATCGTCGCATTCGCGACATCGATGCCGACCTCGATCACGGTGGTGGCAACGAGAATCTGGATCTCGCCCGCCGCGAAGGCTGCCATCGCCGCGTCTTTTTCTTTCGGGCGCATCTTGCCGTGCAGCAATCCGAGAGTGAGTTGTGGAAAAACTTTTTTGGAAAGCCGTTCGAATTCTTTTTTCGCCGATTTGATTTCGAGCACTTCGGATTCCTCGACGAGCGGACAGACGATGAAAACCTGCCGACCTTTCGCAACTTCCGACTCAATCCATCTCTCCGCCTCGACTCTTTTGTTTTTCGGAACGATTTTGGTAATTGGCGGAATCCGACCCGGCGGCATTTCGTCGATGATCGAGACATCCTGATCGCCGAAAATCGTAAGTGCCAAAGTGCGCGGAATCGGCGTCGCCGTCAGCGAGAGCACATGCGGCGTGCCATTTTTGCGAATCAAAGTGCGCTGCTCGACACCGAAACGATGTTGCTCATCAATCACCGCGAGTCCGAGATTTTGGAAATCAATTTTGGATTCCAGCAGCGCGTGCGTCCCGACGACCAGGTCGAGCGCACCAGATTTTAATTTCGCGGCAATGTCTTTTTTCTTCGCTGCCGGAGTCGAGCCCGTCAGGAGCTCACCGCGAATACCGAGTGGATGCAAAATTTTGAGAAAATTGCGGAAATGCTGCGCGGCGAGAATTTCAGTCGGCGCGAGTAGAGCCGCTTGGCAATTATTTTTCGCCGCGAGAAAAATCGCGAGCGCAGCGACGATGGTTTTGCCACTGCCGACATCACCTTCGAGCAAGCGATTCATCGGCAAATCTTTTTGTAAATCGGCGAGAATCTCGGCCGAAGCTTTTTTCTGCGCTGCGGTAAATTTGAAAGGTAGAGTCGTCGCGAATTCCTCGAGGAAATTTTGGGGCGCGAGAATTTTGCGCGCCGAACCCGCCGCACCAATCTGCCAATCGAGCTTACGGCGCAGGGCGGAAAGCTGAAGTAAAAATAATTCTTCGAACGCAAGCGTCGCGCGCGCACTCTCTAACTGCGCGAATGAGTCTGGAAAATGAATTTGGCGAATCGCCTCCCCGCGCGGCAATAAATTTTTGACTGCCGTCGCTGTCTCCGCCGTTAACCCCCGAGTTAACTCGGGGGTTAACTCGCCCAAAAGATTAGGCAGCTGCGCTGAATAATCGAGCAAGGGAAAAATTTTTTCGCGCAGCCACTTGGAAGAAATGAGTTTGCCGTGGGTGCGATAAATCGGCACAATGCGCCCCGCATGAATCATCTCGTCGGAAATTTTTTCGAATGAGCCGCCGATCAAAGTCAACGCTCCGCGCAGTCCGATTTGAATCTTGCCGGAGATGGCGATCTCGTCGCCATTGCGCAGAATGCGCGCAACGAAAGTTTGGTTAAACCAAGTCAGATTGAGTCCGCCCTCAGCGGAAATCAAACGCGCGGAGACAATCGTCCGACCACGCGGCGTACGAAACGATTTCAGATTTTGAATCGTGCCGACGACTGTCGCCTCTTCATTCGGCAGCAATTCGGAAAATTTTTTCGGCGCGGAAAAATCGACATACTTCCGCGGAAAATAATTCAACAAATCTGCGACGCGCGTAATGCCGATTTCGGCGAGACTTTTGAGGTGCCGACTCGTCGTCGCGAGAATTTCGGAAAGAGGCTCAGAAACATCCACCTCTGAATTTTACAAAAAAACGCCCTCAAAAACTCAGTGACTTAACAACTTAAAGACTTAACAACTTAACGACTCAGCTGCTCGTCAGCCAAACTTGGACGAAATTGACGATGACCCACGCGAGCACGGAGACCGCGAAACCAGTGAGCGCAAAAGCAATGGTTTTTTTGCCCGCCTCTTTGTCATCGACCATTCCGCCAATCATGTATTTGTAGCCGCCGATTACGACGAAAAGCACGGCAATCCCACCCGCAATGTAAATCAAGAAATCAATCAGATAAATGATGTAAGCCGGCAAATCGTAAAGCTCGAATTTGCCCGTGCGAAATTTTTCGACAAGATCTCCGGATGCCGGAATCAGAGTCGTCGCCGGATCAGCGAAGACCAGTGCGACTGTCGAGGTCAGCGCAAAAGCAGCCAGCGTAATTCGAGAAATAATTTTCGCAAACATTCCTCGCGATTTTAGCAAATTCGCTAAAATATAATCGTGCTTGAGATTCTTCCGCCGACGGGCGCACTTGTCGGAAATGTCATTCTGCCCGGTTCGAAATCGATCACGAATCGCGCGCTTTTACTAGCGGCACTCGCCGATGGCAAATCGGAAATTCGCGGCGCACTGAAATCAGACGACACGCGCTACATGGCGACCGGACTGCGCCAGCTCGGAATCGAAATTGACGAGCCGGATGCAACGACTTTCATCGTGCATGGTCAGAATGGGAAATTGGCAGAATCGACTAAGTCACTATTTCTGGGAAATGCCGGCACGGCAACAAGATTTTTGACCGCGGCGGCGCTACTCGTGAATGGCACGACGACAATCGACGGCGACGCACACATGCGCGAGCGACCGATTGGCGACCTCGTCGAAGCCTTGCGGCAACTCGGCGCGCAATTTGAATTTCTCGGGAAAGAAAATTGTCCGCCCCTGCGCATTACTTGCAGCGGAAAAATTACCGGTGCGGCGGTAAAAATTCACGCCGATATTTCGAGCCAATTTTTGTCCGCGATTTTGATGATCGCACCATTTGCGCCGCGAAAACTGAAAATCGAAATTGTCGGTAAGCTCGCCTCACGCGGCTACATCGCAATCACGGAAAAAGTCATGGCAGCTTTTGGTTTCGAGAGCGAGAGCTGCACTGGCGCACCAAGCAAATACCGCGCGACCGATTTCATAGTCGAGCCAGATGCTTCCTCGGCGACTTATTTTTGGGCAGCGGAAAAATTGCTCAACCAAAAAATTGAGCTCCTGAATACGCCGACAAATTGGATTCAGCCGGATGCCGCCACCGCGGAATTGATCAATCAATTTCCGCACTTACCGAACGAAATCAACGGCGAAAATTTCCCCGACGCTGTCCCGACACTTGCCGTGCTCGCCGCTTTTTCCGGTCAGGAAATTCGCTTCACTGGCATCGCGAATTTGCGCGTGAAGGAATGTGACCGCATCGCCGCACTCGTGCTAAATCTGAACAAAATCAAACCGGAGCTCGCCGCAGAAGAGGGCGACGAATTAATAATTTTCGGCGACACTAAGCTCGCGCGAAACGGTCGTCCTGCCGAAATCGAATCGTTCGACGACCACCGCATCGCGATGGCTTTTTTCTTGGCTGGATTGAAAATCCCTGGGATCAAAATCGACAAACCCGATTGCGTCGCAAAAAGTTTTCCGCAGTTTTGGGAGGTCTGGGAGCAGCTCGGGGTAAAATTTTTGAAATGAAAAAAATTGTTGAAATCGCGGGCTGGCTCGGCACAACTTTAATCTTGGGTGCCTTCGCTGCGAATGTTTTCGCAATCTGGTCCAACGAAAGTTTGCTCTACCTCAGCGCAAACGCACTCGGCGCAGCACTCGTCGGCTGGAATGTTTTTGTCAAAAAGTCATGGCCAGCGCTCGCACTCGAAATCGTTTGGTTCTTTGTCGCTATTTTTGGAATTGTGAAATTTTTCGCATGAAAAAAATCGAGAAAAATCTCGTCTTGATTGGCATGCGCGGCAGCGGCAAAACTGCCGTCGGCGAAACTTTGGCGCAGTTTCTAGATTTTCGTTTCGTCGATGTCGATGCCGAACTGGAAAAAGCCGAGCAAGTGAAAATTGCGGAAATCGTCGCAGCTAAAGGCTGGGAACATTTTCGGGATTTGGAAACGCAATACACCAAACAATTCGCGGCGGAAAAAAATGTCGTAATTTCGACCGGCGGTGGCGTTGTGCTGCGACCAGAAAATGTCGCGAGTTTGAAAAAAAACGGCGTCGTAATTTTCATCCATGCGCCGATTGAATTTCTGGCGCGGCGCGTCGCGAAAAATTCTAACCGCCCAAGTCTGACCGGAGAAAATCCGGTCGCTGAACTCGCGAAAGTTTGGACTGAACGCGAAAAATTTTATCGCGCGGCGGCGGATGTCGAAGTCTTTTTCGATTTCGAGACAAAGAACAAAAAGACCGACCTCCTGCGCAAGTCCAAATTAATTTTGAAAGCCGTCAAAAACTTCGCAAATTCCAAAGATTAAATTCCAATCTCCAAATAATTTTCAAACAAGCTGCAATTTAAAAATTTGGATTTGTTTTTTGAAGTTTGGAATTTATTTGAGATTTGGATTTTGGGATTTGGAATTTCCAACAGCAACCACTTCTCTTTCTAATTCAATTCCAAACTTGGCTTTCACTGCCTCAGCGACAATCTTTTCCAGTGTGAGAAAATCCGCGGCTGTCGCGCCACCCGCATTCTCAAAAAAATTCGCGTGCTTTTCAGATACTCTCGCACCGCCAATTTGCAGACCGCGACAACCCGCTGCTTCAATCAACTCCCACGCCGATTCGCCCGCTGGGTTTTTGAACCAGCTGCCTGCCGTATTGGCGAAAGGCTGTTTGGCAATTTTTTCAAGCACGATTTTTTGAATTTGCTCGACGAGATTTTCCGAACTTTTTTCTAATGCGAATTCGACCTCGACCAAAATCGAGGCGCGTAAATTGGAGTCGCGGTATTTGAATTCAAGCGAATTTTTTTCGAGGACCCTGACCGCACCGTTTTCGAAAATTGTCACACGCGCGACTTTTTCGCCAAGGCCATTAGCATTACCGACGACCGCGCCGCCGACTGTGCCGGGAATCCCCGCGAAACTTTCGAGTCCGGCGAGATTTTTTGTCGCCACCGCGGCAATCAAATTCGCGAGCGACTCACCCGCCCCGACTTTGACGCGATTACCGTCGAAAGCGATGCCGCGAATTTCGTTATGAATGACGAGACCGCGAAATCCCGCATCCGCGAATAAAATATTTGAACCGCCGCCGAGAACAAAGACGGGCAAATTTTTACTTGTTGCGAATTCGAGCGCGAACTGCAGCTCGGCCAGATTCGTGACGCGCGCGAAAAAATCTGCTGCACCACCGACGCGCAAAGTCGTGAACTCGGCAAGCGAAATGTCCTTTTCAATTATCAATATTAAATTTTAAATATTAAATTATTCGTCTGTTTTTAAAGTTGCTGGTGCGAGATTCGGTACAATTTCTTTGTCGGCATTTTTTTTCTCACGCACTTGGACGACAGCATCACGGACAGTGATTTCATTGGATTTGATACGGACGATTTGCGAAGAATTGATCAGCTTTTGCGCCGTCGGAATGCCGAGGATTCTTTTCGCAACATCGATCTTGGTCAGCACCCAACCATTCGTCTCGAAACGGAAGTCGATAACCTCGCCGAGAAATTGGCGCGAAACGGTGAAAACGCGATTACCGAAAATCGGCGCATTCAGCTTGATCACTTCGGCAATGCGAATAATTTCATCAGGAGTCGCGAGCGCTTCGGGATTTTCGACCCAGACTGCGTCAGCCGAAATCCGTGCAACATCAATCGTCGGCAAAAGTAATTTGTGATCCTTCCTCGTAAAAAACGCGACAATCTCACCATTCAGCGGATTGACGATCAGCTGCTCGACACGACCGAGCAGACCGTGCGACAGCTTCTCACGAATCGGCAAACCGAGAATTTCTCGAAAACTTTTTTGCATCGGACGACTATTTTAGCGCGAAAAAAGTTTGACGAAAAATTTAGTCCTCACCGCCATCCTGTACAGATTTTTTCTCGCCCCCTTCTAATTGAGGAATTATACGAACAGTTATCGCTTCATCCCAACCGTCTTTTTCATGGGAACGATCAATCTTGACTTTATGATCTGGCAAATTCAAAAGTTTTGGCAATTCGGACGAGAGCGTGACTTCAAAAAATTGCCTCAAGCCTTCGTCGTTCCCTGTTAAATTACTGATTTGACAATCTTCCATTGTCTTAGAAATCAGTCTCCTAACTAACTCAATCGAAACACCATTGATTTTGGTACGATGATCCAAAATTTCGAAAACTCCGGAGCGCACTCGACAAACCAAACTAATTGAGCAAAAAAAATCAGACAAAAACTTAACTGCTGGTTTGTTTTTTGCGAGCTGTGGCGCAGATGGTGATGCGGACTTATCAACCGAACCCGGACTATTTGGCATGAATAAAATTAATAAGCTGTCATTATAAAACTATAAAAAACATTTTGCAAGTTTTTTTATAGCGGCAAATTTATGGCTTCTGAACGCCAAAAACAGCGCACTTACGAATCTGCGAGCTGTTTCGGCTGAAATTTAGACTGATGGAGAAATATCAGTCTGATCCAGGGCATCTTGCGGATTTGGCTTTCGTACCTCGCCAGATTCACTAGCGTAGATATCAAGAAACCGCTTTACCATCGGCTCACGAACCTCTGGGGACGGACTTCCCGGATCACAATCTATGCTCTTGCCATGATCACCTTCTTTGTTGGAGTTGGGCATTTCAATTTTGGTTAAAAAATAAGACCCAATTTTAATAAATTTCAGAACCTTTGCAAGTGCTAAAATTTTCCGGTGATTTTCGCTGAAATCGTCTTCCCGAATTCCCCGACGGCTTTCACTTTCGCGAGTGAAATCGAAAATCTCGCAGTCGGTGATCTCGTCGCCGCGCCGCTGCGCGCGCAGATTTTGAACGGCGTAGTCGTCTCAATTTCAAAGACCAAACCAGATTTCGCGACGAAAAAAATCGTGGCGCTTGTTCGCAAAAACATTCTGTCACGGGAACAGGTCGAACTAGCGAAATTCATCCGCGAATATTACGCCGCGAATTTTGGCAAAGTCCTGAAATTATTTTTACCGAATCGCATTTGGGCGAATGAGCCGGCGAAGCGCAAAGCGAAACTGACTGAAATCAAAAGCGTCCCGCAGCCAAAAAAACAACTCACCTCTACCCAAGCAGCGGTTCTAAAAAAAATTCTACAAACTACCAACTGGAAACTACCAACTCTCCTGAAAGGAATCACTGGCAGCGGCAAAACGGAAATTTATCTACGCGTGATTCTGGATGTCTTGGAAAAAGGTCAATCCGCCATCCTACTCGTCCCGGAAATCGCACTCACGCCGCAGCTCGTCGGCTATTTCGCGGCGACCGTGCCGAAAAATGAAATCGCCGTTTTGCATTCGAATTTGTCGGAAGGCGAGAAATTAAATTCCTGGGAGAGAATTTTCGCGGGTGAAGTGAAACTCGTCATCGGCTCGCGTTCGGCCCTCTTCGCGCCGGTCCGAAATCTCGGCGTCGTCATCCTCGATGAGGAACACGAATGGAGCTACAAAAATGACCAAAATCCGCGCTACCACGCCCGCGCCGCCGCCATGGAATTCGCGAAATTGAGCGGCGCGAAACTGATTCTCGGCAGCGCAACTCCGAGTCTCGAAAGTTATTTCGCGGCGAAGTCCGGTCGGCTGGAATTGCTCGAGCTGCCCGACCGCATCGGCGGCTCGCAACTACCGCAGGTCGAGATCGTCGATTTGCGCAACGAAATGAAACGCGGTAATTACTCGCCTTTTTCGGAAGTCTTGGTTGCGAAAATTCGCGAGCGACTGGCGCGTGAGGAACAAATTATTTTGCTGATCAATAAGCGCGGCTTCGCCAGCTCCATCGTCTGCCGCGACTGCGGCTTCATGCTCGAATGCGAAAACTGCAGCTTGCCGCTGACTTTTCACTCGAAAATCAATCGCTGTCTCTGCCACGGCTGCGGCGCGTGGAAAACTCCCCCGACGAAATGCCCTGGCTGCGGCTCCGTCGCGATTCGCTTCCTCGGCAGCGGTACGCAAAAAATCGAAAGTGAGTTGCCGCAACTTTTCCCGGAAGCCAGAATCCTGCGCGCCGACCACGACACGACGACGCTGCGCGGCAGCCACCAAAAAATTTACGAAGCCTTCCGTGATCGCAAGGCCGACATCCTGCTCGGAACCCAGATCGTCGCGAAAGGTCTGGATTTGCCGAATGTTTCCTTGGTCGGCGTCCTGCTCGCGGACATCGGTCTGCACCTTCCCGACTTTCGCGCCGCGGAAAAATCGTTCGCGCTCCTGACTCAGGTCGCCGGTCGCGCCGGTCGCGGTGACAAACCAGGCGAAGTCGTGATTCAAACTTATTCAGCAGAAAATCCCGCCATCATCGCCGCCCGCACGCACGACTTCGAGAAATTTTTTGCGAGTGAAATCGCCGACCGCAAAAGCAATTTCTGGCCGCCCTTTTCCAAAGTCGTGAAATTTATTTTCGTCGACGAATCGGAAAAAGTCGCGCGCAATTCGGCGGAAAAATTCGCGGCGGAATTAAAAAAACTCGGTGAGAAAAATGTCTGGCTCGCGCCCGCGCTAATCGCCCGCCTGCACAACAAATTTCACTTCCATGTCATCTGGCGTGGCGGCGATCCGCGCAAACTCTTGGCGCGAATCACGATTCCTGAAACCTGCCGCGTCGATGTCGACCCGGCGAATTTAGGCTAAGTTGCAAGACAGAAAGTTTTATTTTAGAATCCTACCTTAACTTATTTTTTATGACTCAACTTGATAAAGGTCATTCGACTGAATTAGCAAATTTGGAAGCCGCACTTGAGCAAATTCCAAAGTTAATTAGCTCTATCCAGCTAGAAGAATGTTCCTCAAAAGATTTGTTAAAAGTTGAGGAGCTTATGCAAAAAACCCAAGAAGCCTATTGGCGATTGGGACAAAAAATCAGAACACACTTAATCCTAACATTAGCTGAGGGAAAACCAGAAACCGACTGGCAAGCAAGTAATGTTCGACCGATAAGCTGCTCAGCTGATAAAGGTTCTGGGGAAGGTAGTTTACGACTCTAAAGTGGTAATGTCTGAGTTTAAAATTAGTTCTGCTGAATGAAAGTTGTTAAAATTCAAAGGCTTGTTTTTTTATGCCTTTTCCCAAAATAGATCCGAAGCAGTCTTTCCCAAAAATGGAGGAAGAAATCCTCGCCTTTTGGCAGCGGGAGAAAATTTTTGAAAAGAGTTTGGCGCGGAATCCAGCGACCAAGGAATTTAAATTTTTCGACGGTCCGCCTTTCGCGACGGGACTGCCGCACTACGGTCATATCTTGCAGGGCGTAATCAAAGACTTGATTCCAAGATATAAAACGATGCAGGGTTACCATGTTCCGCGCATTTGGGGTTGGGATTGCCACGGTTTGCCGGTCGAGAATTTAATCGAAAAAGAACTCGGACTGAAGAGCAAAAAAGACATCGAGGAATTCGGTGTCGCGAAATTCAATGAAAAATGTCGCGAGTCGGTTTTGAAATTCGCGGGCGAGTGGGAGAAAACTGTCGCGCGCATGGGTCGTTGGATCGACATGGAGCACGCGTACAAAACTATGGACCTCGAATTCATGGATTCGGTTTGGTGGGTCTTCGGCGAACTTTGGAACAAGGGTTTGATTTACGAAGGACTGAAGCCGATGCAAGTCTGTCCGCGCTGCGCCACGCCGTTGGCGAATTTCGAAGTCGGTCTGAATTACAAAGATGTCACCGACCTTTCCGCGATTGCGAAATTCGCAGTCGAAGGCGAACCGAATACTTTTTTGCTCGCGTGGACGACGACGCCGTGGACGCTGCCGGGAAATGTGGCGTTGGCAGTGAATCCAGAAATTGAGTATGTGAAAGTTGAAACAAAAAACTTTCACGAAGAAGTAGAAAACTTTTGGATTGCAAAAGAAATTTTCGAAAATTGGAAAGAAAAAGAAATTTATCTTTTCAAAAGAAGCGTAAAAGAATTGAGCGAGCGCGAAACCCCCGAACCGGTCACGAAAACTTTTCTCGAAATAAAAATTATCGAAACGAAAAAAGGTTCCGATCTCGTCGGCAAAACCTACAAACCACTTTTCAATTATTTCGCTGAAGCAGCAGTTAACCCCCGAGTTAACTCGGGGGTTAACGGAATAAGTGACTCGGGGGTTAACGACAATAGTAAGGATAATTTTGAAAATATTCCTGGACTTTATTTCATCACATTTAATACGGAAAATTCGGAGCCAATTTTTGCGGACTCAAAATTAAAGGATATTTGTGCCGAGGCTTTTCGTGAGGTCGCCGAAAAAAATAATTACAAAATTTACGAACTGGCGATAATGCCAGACCATGTGCACTTGGTGATTGAGATAGAGGAAGGCGGAGAGAGCTTGCCAAAAATCTTACAAAACCTGAAAGGTTTTTCTAGCAAAATACTTAAGTCCTCGTTAACCCCCGAGTTAACTCGGGGGTTAACTGTCAGGCAAGATAGTCAGGGACATGAATACAGTCCTATTTGGAGGCAGGGCTATGACAAAAAATTTATCTATTCTGAAGATGAATATTCCAAAGTCTCTGATTACATCCGCCAAAATCCGGAGAAAAAAAATCTCCCGCCTCAAAAATACGCTTGGTTGAAAATTTTTGACGATGTGAATCAGCCTATTAAATTTGCGGAACAAAAACCGCAAGGCTTTCGCGTCGTCGCCGCGGATTTCATCACGACGGACGAAGGCACGGGCATCGTCCACATCGCGCCGGCTTTCGGCGAGGACGATTACAATCTCGCGAAGAAAGAGCATCTGCCGATTTTTCAAAATGTCTCGCTCGACGGCAGATACACTGACGCCGTCACCGACTTCGTCGGAGTCGAGGTCAAGCCGAAAGACGACCCAACCAAAACTGACCGCAAGATTGTCGAATTCCTCGGCGACCAAATTTTCGCGACGCAAAATTACAAACACTCGTATCCGTTTTGCTGGCGCTGTGAGTCCCCGCTTTTGAATTACGCGACCTCGAGCTGGTTCGTCGCGGTCGAAAAATTGAAAGCTGGTTTAATCAAAAATAATTCTGGTATTAACTGGATTCCCGAACACATCAAAACCGGACGCTTCGGCAAATGGCTCGAGGGCGCACGCGATTGGGCGATTTCACGAAATCGTTTTTGGGGCGCACCACTACCAATTTGGCGCTGCGAAAAATGTGGTGAGCTGAAATGCCTTTCGGGAAAAGCAGAACTCGAAAAACTGAGTGGCAAGAAAGTCGCCGATCTGCACAAACATTTTGTCGATGCGATTGAGATTCCTTGCGAGAAATGTGACGGCAAAATGCAGCGCATTCCGGAAGTTCTCGATTGCTGGTTCGAATCTGGCTCAATGCCGTTCGCGCAATTTGGCGAGAAAGAAAAAGCGCAAATTCCAGCGGACTTCATCGCCGAAGCGCAAGATCAAACACGCGGTTGGTTTTACACTCTGCATGTCCTCGCGACTGCGCTCGCGAATAAACCCGCTTACGCGAATTGCGTTTGCTCGGGATTAATCTTGGCAGAAGACGGCGCGAAAATGTCGAAGTCGAAACAGAACTTCCCACCGCCGCAGAAAATTTTTGACGAATTCGGTGCGGACGCGATGCGACTTTATCTGATGAATTCGCCTGTCACGCACGCCGCCGATTTGCGTTTCAGTGAGCGCGGCGTCGAAGAAATCCTGCGCGGAGTTTTGCTGCCGCTCTGGAATACTTTTTATTTCTTCACGACTTACGCGAATGCCGACGGCTGGGAGCCAACTAAAAACTTAGAGCTGAAAACGCAAAACAAATTGGATGCTTGGATTCTTTCCGAGCTAAATATTTTGGTACGCGAGATGACGACGAATCTCGAGCAATTCGAAATTCAGAAAGCCGTCGCACCACTCGAGAAATTCTTGGACGGTCTGACGAATTGGTATGTCCGTCGCAGCCGCAGAAGATTTTGGCGGAAATTTTCTACAGGAACCGTTAACCCCCGAGTTAACTCGGGGGTTAACTCTGATGAGATTGACTCAGACAAAAACGCAGCCTACGCCACGCTTTTCGAAGTACTCAAAACTGTCGCGAAATTACTCGCGCCAATCACGCCATTCCTCGCGGAGAAAATTTGGCAGAATCTAACCGGCGGCAAATCCGTCCATCTCGAATCTTGGCCGAAGGTCGAGGAAAATTTGATTGACGAAAATTTGTCTGCGGAAGTCGACACGACTCGCAAAATCATTTCGCTTGGCTTGAAGATTCGCGCGAACGAAAAAATCAAAGTCCGCCAACCTCTCGCGAAAATGACGGTCGCGTTATCACAAAAAGTTGAGCTGGATCTCGAGACAATTCGCGAAGAGTTGAATGTGAAAAATCTCGAAATCGCAGAAAATCCAGACACAATCGCCGAGCAGTCAGTCGAAGTAAACGCTCGTGCTGCCGGCAAAAAATTCGGCGCGAAGATTCAAAAAATTATCGCCGCTGCGAAAGCTGTCGAATTTGAAATCGTCGACGGCGGTGTGAAAATTTTGGACGAAATTTTGTCTGGCGAAGAAATCACAATCGGCTTCCGCGGAAAATCTGGTGCTGCGGTCGAGTCAGAAGATGGTATCGTCGTTGCGCTCGATACGAAAATTACGCCCGAGCTAGAGCTCGAAGGTCAGGCACGCGATCTCGTCCGCGCGATCCAAGAGCTGCGCAAACAAGCCGACTTCGATGTCGCCGATCGCATCGAGCTGCAGCTCGAAAATGCCGACGCGATTTTGGAAAAATTCGCAGACTACATCGCCGCCGAAACGCTCGCGACGAAAGTCGTGCGCCAGCTCGCAAATCCAGCTGCGTCAGGCGGGCTGGAGGCAATCAAAATCGGAGTCAGGAAAGTTGATAGTTAATAGTTTTTAGTTGTTAGAAATCTTTAATTTACATAAACTATCGACTACCAACTGGGAACTAAAAACTAATCATGCTCAGCCGAATCATCCTCTCGATCATCGCGAATTCAGCCGGACTGTATGTCGTCGACTACTTCCTGACCAATCTGTGTTTCGTGGAGCGCGCTGCTGTGGCTTGCCCGGTCAAGCCGGAATTCAATTTGCTCGCTTTCGCAATTGCTGCGGTGACGCTCGGACTTTTGAATGTCTCGATCAAGCCGTTTCTGAAAATCATCTCGCTGCCAATCACCTTCCTCACTGCCGGACTTTTCATGTTCGTCGTGAATGGTGTCGTCTTCGGACTGCTCGTCTGGATCCTGAATACACTCGACCTCAGCTCGCTCAAAGTTCTGATCGAAGGACAAAATGTCTTCTTGACTTATCTTTACGCCGCGATTATCCTCGGACTCTTCAATATTCTCACGCACTGGCTCGTGCGCAAATAATTTTTTTCAATGCAAAACATCCTTCTCTACATCCAAATCGGCTCCGCCATTTTGCTCATCCTGACGATTCTGTCGCAGAGCAAATCAGCCGGTCTCTCGGCGACTTTCGGCGGAGGCGGCGGGGCATTTACGAGCAAACGCGGCGTCGACCGCATCCTCGAAAATGCAACAATTGTTTTCGCGATCGTCTTTTTCGGTGCGGCGCTCGCGTATATTTTCATTTAAAAACTGAAAATCTTAGGTATGTTCAAGCTTTTTAATTCGTGCTCACTTACCGAAAAAATTTTGGTCGGTGCTTTGAGCTTGGCGATTTTGATTGCCGCTTTCCAGATTGGTAATCGCTTCTATCTGGAAAATTCCGAGCCGGGACCGGCGACGGGCGGAACTTTCGTCGAAGGTGTCATCGGCGAATTTAATTTCATCAATCCGGTCCTCGCCCAGACGAATCTCGACCGCGACCTGACTTCGCTCGTCTTCAGCGGACTCACCCGCTTCGATCCGGTTTCGAATACGATTGTCGACGGCATCGCCAGTCACGAGCTTAGTGCTGATCAGCGCACTTACACTTTTCGCATCAAAGACGGCGTAGAGTGGCAGGATGGCGAGCCGGTCACAGCTGACGATGTGATTTTCACTTTTCACGACATCATCCAAAATGAGAACTTTCCGAATCCCGCTGTCGCCAATGATTTTTTCGGCGTGGAAATTGAGAAGGTCGACGACATGACTGTGACGATGACTCTGCAAAAGAAGTACGCCTTTTTCATTTACAACACGACCGTCGGACTTTTGCCGAAACACATCCTGGAAGGAACGAAAGCTGCCGACCTGCTGTCGAGCGATTTCAATCTGAATCCGATTGGTTGCGGACCGTACCGCATCGACTCGGTCGGCGCCAATGCGATTCGCCTTTCGGCTTTCGACGGTTTCTACGCCGGACAGCCGTACATCGACTCAGTGATTTTCCGAATTTTCAGCGATGAAGATGAGCTGCTCGCCAATTTGGACGGGATTCTCGGCACCAAAGATTTGAGCGACAAAAGCGTGAAAAGTTTTGGCAATGATGCGCGCCTGGAGCTGCACGATTTCACACTGCCGCAGTATGTCGGACTTTTTTTCAATACTGAACGCCCGATTTTGAGCGACCAGAAATTGCGGCTCGGTCTCCAGCTCGCGACGAATAAAGACAAAGTCGCGGAGGCGCGCGGCGGTCGCGTGAAAGTCATCGACACGCCGCTGCTCGAAATCGCCTCGGCGGATTGGAAATACGAATTCGCCGCCGCCCGTGCCGACGGCGCGCTTTTCGACGCCGGCTGGCTGTATCCCGCCAGTGCCAATGTCACCGTGGGCGCCACCTCCACACCCGTCGTCAAGAAATCGCCGAAATTTATCAATCAGCCGACGAGCCAAGATTTTTTCGCGACAGCGGAGACGGAATTTTTCGTCGGAGGCACCACACCGACCGATGCGACCAAGATAATCGTGAATGGTTATCAGCTTTCGAAATTCACCGCCGGTGACGCCGACTGGACCTACAAAGCCTCAGTCGCGCTCGGGACTTTGAAAGAAGGTGAAAATGAATTTGTCGTCGCCAACCAAATTGGTGAGTTCGACCGCGTGAAGATTTTTTATTCCGCAGATGCCGCCGCGCGGGAAAAATGGCTCGGCGAGCAGCAGGCTGCCGTCGCGAAAACTCCGGCTGCGCCAGCTCCGACACCGACTCCCGCGGTCACCACTCCAAGCAGTGACACGCCAAATTCCCTACTGTTACGCTACAAAGACGAAGAACCACTCGCGCTCAAACTTTTGATTTCGGAAAACCAACCGGAATTCTTGTCCGTCGCCGAGGAAATCGCGCGGCAGTGGCGCGAACGCGGTGTGAAGCTCACCATCGAGCGTTTGCCGGAGGACGACTTCTTGGCGCGACTGAATAAGCGCGATTACGATATCGTGCTCTTCGGTCAAAATCTCGGCTACAACCTCGACGCTTATTCTTTCTGGCATTCGAGCGAAGCGCGCGAAGGCGGCAGCAATTTATCGAATCTGAAATCCTCGTCTGTGAATGCTTGGCTCGAGCAAATCCGCTCCAGCTTCGACTCGACCGAACGCCGCAAGCGCCTCGCGAATCTGCGGGCAGTCCTGAGCGAGGAAGTTCCGGCAGTCATGCTCTACACGCCGACTTATTCCTATGTCGTCGATAAAAAAGTCGAAGGCTTCAATCTCGGTCACATCGCACTCAAACGCGACCGCCTCGCGAATCTCCCGACTTGGTATCTGCGCGAATCGCGTCAGGCGAATGCCAATTTCAATTTGTTGAATTTCGCGCAGTGGTTTTTTAGCGAAGCTCTGTAAATGAAGCTGCTCGCGCTCGATTTCGGCGGGCGGAGAATCGGCGTGGCTGTCGGCGACTCGGAAATCGGCGTGGCGAATGCCCGAACTTTTTTGCTGAATGACGGCGATGCGCTGGATAATCTCGTCGAGCTCATCGAACGCGAAGGCATTGAAAAAATTTTAATCGGGCTGCCCCGTGGTTTCCGCGAAGAAACTGAGCAAACTGGCATCGTGCGCAAATTTGCCGAGCGACTGGATGCGAAAATCGCGATTCCGCTGGAATTCGTGGACGAACGCTTCACGAGCAAAATCGCGACCAGCAATCTTCAAACCGCAAACTTAAATTCGCGCGAGCAAAAAAATTTGGTGGATTCCGAATCTGCCCGGATAATTCTGCAAGAATTTTTCGACTCCTAGCTAACTTACTCCTTAATCCTTACAAACTTATTCCTTACAAATGAGTACTGCCCGTAAAGTTTTATCGAATACTGCCATTCAAATGCTCGGGCAACTCACGACCGCTGGAATCTCGATCGTAATTTTGAAGCTGATTTCGAGCTACCTCGGCGCGTCCGGCTACGGTGCCTACACCACGGTTTATGGATTTCTCGCCTTCTTCGCCATCATCGCCGACTTCGGCATTTTCCAAATCACGGTGAAAGAGATCAGCGCGCACCCCGAAAAACGCGCTGAAATCTTCGGCAATATTTTCGCGCTGAGAATCTGTCTCGCGGTTTTCGCGATGCTGGCATCGATTGTCGCAGTTTTTTTGGTTCCCAAATACGCCGGCACCCCGATTCGCCTTGGCGTAGCGATTGCCAGTGCTACGACCTTTTTGACAATCATGTTCGGGACAGTTTCATCTCTGCTGCAGGTCGACCTGCGCATGCAGTGGAATGTGCTCGGGCTCGTCGTCTCGAAATTCATCGCACTCGGCTGGATGCTGGCGACCATTTTCAGATATTTCCCGGACAATCCCGAAGCCGGATTTTTCCAGCTGCTCATCGCCGGCATCGCTGGCGGAATTTTTCAGGTCGCCATCGTTTTTTTGGGAGCGCGCCGCGACCGACTGCGACTGCGTTTTGATTTCCGTTTTTGGAAAGAAATCCTGATCAAAACTCTGCCCTACGGCGGTGCCGTCCTGCTCGCGACGATTTATGTCCGCATGGATGTGATTCTGCTCTCACTGATGCGCGACAGCACAGAGGTCGGCATTTACGGCGTCGCCGCACGCGTGATGGAAAATCTCGCCGTCATTTCGATTTTATTTTTGAATAGTACACTCCCGGCTATCTCGCGGCTTTTTCGCACGAATCGCGAACGCCTGAAAAAAATGCTGCAATATTCTTTTGAATTTTTGAGCGTCATCGCTCTGCCGATCGTCATCGGCGGCAGCGTCCTCGCTTATCCCATCGTCGCGCTCGTCTCCGCACCAGAATTTTTGTCGAATCCCGCCATCGGCTTCTACGGCTCGGATCTCGCGCTGCAAATCCTACTTCTCACCATGCTGCTCGCTTACTTCGGCAATCTACTCGGTTTCGCGCTACTCGCCGGCAATGGTCAAATCAAGCTCTTTTATGTGAATTCCTCGGCTGTCGCTCTGAATCTTGTGCTCAATCTCGCCGTCATCCCAATCTGGGGCTTTCGCGGAGCGGCCATCGCCAGCGTCCTGAGCCAGATTTTCGTCTGCACGCTCGACTACATCTTCCTGCGCAAAATGATTGAGATCTCTTTCAATCTGCGGACGACAGCGAAAGCTTTCGTCGCGGCCAGCGTGATGGGCGGCGCGGTTTGGTGGCTCGAGCCGTTCTTCTTGAATTTCTTCGGAGCGAATAAGGGCATCCTGCTCTTGATTCCGGTCGGCGGCTTGGTCTACGGCGTGATGCTGCTTTTGCTACGCGCAATCACACCGGAGATGCGCGCGCTGCTACGGAAACAGGCTTAATTTTCGAAGAAAAATCATGCGTTGTGGTTTAGGCGATTTTCGCTATTGACAAATACCAATTTATGGTTTAGATTTCTATTTCCCGGTTTATTTTTTGCTCCTTGAAATCGCGCGTAGTGGGGATTCATTCGGTTTGGTGGTTGGCGAAACCCGCGAGGGAAGTCGCTGATCCGAGACCGAATCCCCTCTCCACTACTCAGTCGAGGTTGGCGATTTGCTTGTGAAATTCGCGAGTGAGTCGCCAATCTCGGCTAACCAACTAACTTTTTAAGAAGAGAGCTGTGCTCTTGAAAAGCCACTCTCGAAAGGAACCACAATGTTTAAAAAAATGGCACCAACTGTTTATGCTGCAGTAATCGTATCTTTCCTGACTATCGCAGCCCCAACGATTGTGTGGATGAATTGTAACCTCACCGCCCCTGCCCCCATCACCCCAGCTCCAAAGTTCACGACTATCATCGTCAGCGGCGTAATTACCGCCGACACCATTTTTTATTCCTCGGCCGTCGATAAAGACGGCTGGGAAGTCGTCCTTTCTGCTGACGAGTTCGAGCGCGTCGAGACTACAATCATCTCAACAGTCGAAGTCGATGAATGCGAATACCGCGATTTTTCGGTCGCTCTCGGACGGAAAATTTAAGTTTCTCAGTCTTTGGAGAGGGGAAAATTGGGCCGGTTTGCAATTCTTCGCAGCCGGTCCTTTTTCTTTGCTTACATTTTCACAGCAAAATCCAGCACGAGATGCTGAGCTTTGCTTTCTAGATTCCGCCCGCGATCTAGTAGAAAGCGAGCGGATTTCTCTTGGTGCCGTTGTCCACGACCTCGAAGTGCAGGTGGATACCAGTCGCACCGTAGACGCGACCGGTGTTGCCCATCGTGCCAATCTTCTGGCTCTGCTTGACGGAATCTCCAGCCGACACAGCCAATTCCGAGAGATGCGCGTACAAAGTTTGGAAGCCATCACCGTGGTCGATGACAATCACGCAACCGTAACCACCATTCCAACCGCACTGCGACTTCACGACTGTACCGTCGGCAGCAGCGTGAATCGGCGGCTTGCCACGGTCAGCGATGTCGACCGCCCAGTGCCCGCTTTTGAAATACTGGGAATAATTGCCATTCGTCGGCTTGATCATCCACGCCCCGTCTTTGTCTTGCGCTCCATTCGCGACGATGATGGCACCGTCGACCGAAGCCGGCGCGCGGTAGCTCGCGTAGGTTCCCGGAGCAGAAGCAATGTAATTGCGTTTCGACGCTGGTGGCGCAGCGATAATTTTCTTACCACCCGGAACGATAATTTTTGCGCCTGCGACTAATTCGGTGCCATCAGCCAAGCTGTTTTGCTTGGAAATCTTGTCCGCCTCGACGCCGTACTTTTTCGCGACCGCGGCGAGCGTATCACCTGCTTTCACCTCATGCATGACTCCCGAAACCGGCAAAATCGAAAGCTCCGTGCCCGGTTTCAGCTGTTGTGGATTGGAAATGTTATTTTCCCAAATGATGGTGTCCATCGAAACACCGAAACGGCGTGCAATCGACGATAGTACATCGCCACTCTCGATGGTGTATTTGATCGGATCACTCAGCCCGGAATTATCGACCTCCGCACTTTGACCGGCATTTTTGATGAGAAATCCATCTTCCGTCATCGCCAGTGTATCGAGCATGAATGTCGGCGAATCAATCGCCAGTGGTCCGCCACCTCCATAATCCGCTTCAGCCAATTCAGCGACTGCGCCACCTGGCAAGAAGAATGGTGCGAGCAGAACGGAGCTGGCGAGTGTGCAGACCTGGATGGCGAGTCGGCGTCGTGGTGAACTCGGGTGCTGCTGTTTGAGTTTCTGGATTCTTTCCCGGCGGGCAGCGATGCTTACTCTCGATCGAAACAACATATGTGGTGGATTAGATTCTGATACCTACTAGATTTAGACGGTGGAAAAAATTGCTTTCAAGGATTTTAGACACGGGTGCCCTCTTTTTTCCAACCTTTTGGCTTGACTTTTTGGGGTATTATTTCGGAATTTTTAGCGGTAATTTTAGTCTTTTTCGTGCAAAAAACAAGTTTGCAAATTGGCGCGTGACGATTTAAAACTGGACGCATGAAATTGAAAGCCATTTGCTTCGACTTCGACGGGACGCTCGTCCACTCGATCGACCTTCTCGTCTCTATTTTTAAGCAGGTTTTAGCAGAAAAGCAGCTGCCCATTCCACCCGGGAATGCCCTGCGCAAATTGATTGGTCGCCCACTGACGGAGATTTTTCAGGAAATTGCCCCAAGCGAAAATGCCGACGCACTCGAAAAACGCTTCCGCGAAATCGAATTAACACACAATAATTCGAACGAAATTGCCCTCGTAGCCGAGACCCGTCCAACCCTGGAATTCTTGCAATCGCGCCATCTCAAGCTCGGCATCGTCTCGACGAAGCGCGTCGCAGTCGTGGAAAAGCTCGCACGCGAGCTTGGAATTTGGGATTTCTTCGCGGTCGTCGTCGGTCGCGACCTGGTCGCGAAGCCGAAGCCGGATCCCGAGCCAATCCTTTTCGCCTGCGAAAAACTCGGAGTTAAGCCGCGCGAAATTCTTTTTGTCGGTGATTCGCTCCTCGATCTCGAGTCGGCGAAAAATGCGGGTGCGCCTTTCGTCGGTGTTTTGACAGGCGTCTGCGACCGCGCCGAATTCACGAAAAATCGTGCCGATTACATTTTCAGCCATGTTGGGGAATTAGTGAATCTCGTCCGCGAAATCAACGGGAATTAGCGCCGCAACCAACAAGCCGTAATCCAATAAAGCTCCATGTCGTTAACGGCATAGTTAAAAATGTGCGCATGACCAATGACCCTCCAAACCTAATGACTCAACAACTCAATGACTTAACGACCCTCCGAACCAAATGACCAATGACCCTCCAAACCAATAATCGATTACTTTCAAATTTTCAATTTTAAATATTAAATGACCTTCACCCTCCGAACCCAATGACTCAAAGACTTAGCGACTCAAAGACTCAAGCCTCAGTCTTCCTCCTTTTTCTTGCGCGGAGCGCGTTTTTTCGGCTTTTCCTCGGAAATCGTGAATGAATCGTCGTCGTCTTCGAAGCTAATCGCATTCGCAGCTTTTTTCGATTCAGAAATGATTTTTTCCTCGGCTTCGACCTCAGCCTGCAAGCGCGGGATCACATTGTCGATCGCGCCCCATTCAGACTCGCCTGATGCCGGCACGAGCAGGACAACTTCGTCGCCCGGTTCAGCGCGGTAAAAAGTGATTGAAGCCAACAAAACTTTGTAAGCCCGACCAGCCGCGATGACTTTGTACTGTCCGTCTTCTGAGGTGAGCGGTCCGACGACGCGTTTGCGTTCGACCGGCCCGATTTGTTTGTAGGTAAATCCGCCGTCCGGCGCGACTGTCAGCTTCATCACATCACCCGGAACGAGTTTGGATTTGGAGGCGTAATTCGCCGGAATCGGATATTCGCGTTTGTCCGGACCAATCATCGACTTGCCGTCGAAAATACCTTCAATAATTTTGCCGCCTTCGTCGTATGAAGTGTCGAGCTTGCTCGCTGCGCGCGCGAAATTGGAACGGATCTGCGCGCCGCCACCCTCGCCGGTGAATTCCGAAAGCAGCTGCTTCGCACCGCGAAGACTCGCTTCGGCTGAATCGATCATCTCTTTGATCAGGGCAATTTTGGAAAGGTTGCTCATTTTTTTTGGTTTAATTTTGGAGTTGTTTTGCTAATTCTAGCAAAAATGGGCGCGGAAATCAACGCTTATTCGTCAGCCCCTGTCACAATCATAACCGCCAATCATATCAAATGGATTTGGATCGAACTCACCCGATTCAGCATTGTAAAACTGCAAAAAATCAGGCATCTCTGTACGCCCATCTTTTGCTGCTGCTGGACTTAAAACTGCTGCTAAATTATCCCTTGCCTCGATAACTTTCGAAATCGTCTTCTCACCAACCTGAATCCGCAAATCAAGCTCTCGAGACACATCATCATTAGCGGCAGCGTGCGGAATTTCCGCAAGTACATTTCTGTTTACCATTTTGAAATAACTATTAGAAGACCTCAATTTATTTAAATTTGCGCCAAAAAGCAAATCTTTTCCCTAAATTTCTTAAGGACTAAGATCAACTCTTAATCCTTAATCCTTAGTCCTTGCAAACTTACTCCTTACTCCTTAATCCTTAATTCTTACTCCTTAATCCTGTATCCTGTAAAGGTGAGTAAATTTATCATTCGCGGCGGTCAGCCCTTGTCTGGCGTCGTGAAAGTTTCCGGCTCGAAAAATGCGGCGCTGCCGCTGCTGGCGGCGACACTTTTGACCGAGCAGGAATGCGTCTTACGCAATATTCCTGATGTCGCGGATGTGCGCCTCATGCTCGAGATTTTGACAATTCTCGGTGCGAAATTTTCGTTTGCGAAAAATGTCGTGACAATTCAGACGGCGAAAATTAAAACTACGAAAATTCCGGCGGAATTCGCCGGCAAAATGCGCGCTTCGATCTTGCTGCTCGGTCCGCTCCTCGCGCGCGCCGGCAAGGCGGAAATCGCTTTCCCGGGCGGCTGCGTCATCGGCAAACGCTCGATCCACGCCCACGCTTTCGCGCTCGAAAAACTGGGCTGTCGTAATAGTTCGACGGACAATGTTTTGAAATTCGAAGCGAAAAATGGGATTAAACCCACCGCGTTCAATCTGCCGGAAATGTCCGTGACGGCGACGGAAAATGCCTTGATGGCAGCCGCGCTTTCACCCGAAGAAACGAAAATTCGCATGGCGGCCTACGAGCCGCATGTCGTCGATGTCTGCGAATTTTTGAAAAAATTGGGCGTGAAAATCACGGGCGTCGGCAGCCACACTTTGAAAATCTCGGGTACGCCGAAGCTAGGCAGCGCGACACATACCGTGACTCCGGATTATCTCGAAGCGGGCACTTTCGCGCTCGCCGGGCTGCTGACTGGCGGACATGTCAGGATCGAAAGCGTCGTACCGAAACAGCTCGATTCCTTTTTCCAGAAGCTCCAGGAAGTTGGCGCGAATTTTTTTGTCGGACCAAATTTTTTGGAAATCAAACCGACTAAGAAATTTAATCCAATCGAGATCAAAACGGCTGTTTTTCCAGGCTTTCCGACTGATTTGCAGGCGCCCTTCGGCGTGCTCTTGACTCAGGCGCAAGGCAAGTCGAGAATTTTTGAAACGCTCTTCGAGGGTCGGCTGAATTATCTTTTTGAGCTGGAAAAAATGGGCGCGCGCGTCGAGGTTTTCAATCCGCACCAAGCCGTCGTCTTCGGCGGTGACAAATTGCGTGGCGCGAAAATCGCGAGCTGCGACCTGCGCGCCGGTGCAGCGATGGTCCTCGCCGCACTCTCCGCGAAAGGCATTTCGGAGATTACGAATGTGGAATACATCGACCGCGGCTACGAAAATTTTGCCGAGAAATTGCAGAATCTCGGCGCAGCGATTGAGCGTGTCGAATAATTTGCAATGAAAATCCTGCTCGCCATCTCGGGAGGAGTGGACTCGGCCGTCTCAGCCGCGCTTTTGCAAAAAGCGGGACACGAGCTGATTGCCGTCCATCTCGATCTTTTTAGTAAAGTTAACCCCCGAGTTAACTCGGGGGTTAACCCAAACCAAGCAAATTCCGTCGCCGCCGCGCGCGAAGTCGCCGCGAAGCTCGCAATCCCCTTCTATGTTTTGAATTTTCGGGCTGAATTCGAGCAGCAAGTCGTCGCCGATTTCCTGCGCAATTATGCGCGAAATCGCACGCCAAATCCCTGCGTCGTCTGCAATCCCCAAATTAAATTTGGAAAATTAATGACCAAAATGCGCGAACTCGGCTGTGAGAAGTTGGCGACCGGACACTACGCGCGCATTGAAAAAAATAAACTTTTGCGCGGTCGCGACGCGACGAAAGACCAGTCGTACTTCCTCTGTCGCCTGACGGAAGAAAAATTAAAGCAAGTGATTTTCCCGCTCGGCAATTTGAAGAAAACTGAAGTCAAGAAAATGGCTGTAAAAATAGGCTTCCGCAATTTTGCGGAGAAGAAGGAAAGCGCCGGAATCTGCTTCCTGGAAGGCATGGAAGTCAGCGATTTTTTGCAGCAAAATCTGCCGAAGAAAATTTTTCGTCCAGGCAAAATCCGGACGACCGACGGCACAAGCGTCGGCGAACATCATGGACTACCGCTTTACACGCTCGGTCAACGCCGCGGCGTCGAGCTCGGCGGTATGCCCGAGCCGTTTTTCGTCGCGGGTTTTGATTTTGCGAAAAATGAACTCATCGTCGCCCCCGACCGCGAACTTTTTGCGCGAAAATTAACCGCGAAAAAATTGAGCTGGGTCGGCGCACCACCGAAAAATGGCGCGAAAATTCTCGCACAAATTCGTTATCGTGCGCCCGCCGAACCCGGCCGCATCACGCTGCTAAAAACACGGGCAATTTTCGAATTCGACGAACCGGTGCGCGCCATCACGCCCGGTCAGACCGTCGCCTTCTTCCGCGGAAATGTTTGCCTCGGCGGCGGCGAGATTTGCTAAAAAATTTACAAATAATTTCAAAATTTAAGCTATAAAAATCTCCCCAACCCCTCTTTACAAAGGGGGGCTTTTAAAACTGCTCTTTTGTAATTCCCTCCTTTCGCAAAGGAGGCCTGCCTGCCGGTAGGCAGGGTTAGGGAGGATTTTGTAATTGAAACTTCGCTGCAATTCAAAGCGAAACCAGTTGCCAAAAAAGATCTGGCGAAAATTTTCCATAGAAGCCGTTAACCCCCGAGATATCTCGGGGGTTAACTCTGATGAGAGTGATTCAGACAAAAATTAAAAAGCTAAAAAATGACAGCGAAGAAATTTGCTAAAATTACTGAGTACAAAGTTTATTCGTTGAAAAAACTGCTGAAGAAAATGCGTCCAAGCAAAAAACGGGAAATTCAGAATTTTCTCCCGTTCTTTGCGATTTTTGGCATTTTTCTCCTTCTGGAAGTCGGTTATTTCACCGTGCGCAATCAATTCGTCGAGCGCCTGCCTTTCGGGATTCGCATCGCAGACGCGGAGTATTCGCTCGTCACGGCGGACGAGGCCATCAGCGAGCTCGAAACACGCGCAGGAAATTACACACTGCGACCGCTCGTTTTCGAATTTACCGGTCAGACAGCCGAAATTTTACCGGCGGAATTTGATTTGAGATTCTCCGTCGCGACGCAGGTCGGTGTTTTGAAAAATGAGATTTTTAATTTCAGCGAAGTCGCGCTACCGACGAGTCTGAATGCCAAAAGGCTGCGCCGCGTTTTGCTCACGCACTTCCCGGAGCTCGAATACAGCGCGACCGACGCGCGAGTTTTTTTGAATGCTACTGGCACACTCGAGATTTTGCCGGAAAAAAGTGGGCGCAAAACAGATTTCACCAAGATCGTGGACGCAGTGCAAAAAAACGCCGGGAAATTTTCGAGCGCGAAAGTCGTGATTGCGAACGAGCCAATCGAGCCAAAAGTTTTCGCAAGCGAACTCGAGCCCTTTCGCGAGCGCCTCACTAAAATTGTCAGTGAAAAAATGGTTTTGAAAAAAACCGAATACGAGCGCTTCGAGCTCAATCTCGCCGACCGCATCGCGTGGTTTGGTTTCGACAGCGACAGTATTTTTTTGAAGAAAGAACTCGTGACCAAATTCATCACAGACGAGCTTAATCCTTTGCTCGGCGAGTTGCCGCGCGATGTCACCATCACGCGCAATCTCGACGGCGCAGTCGCTTTCGACGGCATCGCGCAAAATGGTCGCGCTATCGACGGTGACGCTTTATTTACAGAGCTTTTGGCAGCGATCGCCGACGGCCAGCGCGAGCTCCTAATTCCGTTTCGGGTTTTGCCTGCGCCGGTGAAAGTCGCGGAAGATTTGAAAAATGTCGGCATCCGCGAGCTCATCGGTGAAGATGTGACGAATTACGCCGGCTCGCCGACGAATCGCCAGCACAATATCCGCGTCGCCGCCGGACGGCTGAACGGCAAAATTATCGAGCCGGGCGCAGAGTTTTCTTTCGTCGGTGCACTCGGTCCGGTGACGCTCGCGAATGGCTACCGCCAAGAGCTCGTCATCAAAGAAGGCGACATCATTCCGGAAGTCGGCGGCGGAGTCTGTCAGGTTTCGACGACTTTTTTCCGCACGGCGTTGTCTGCCGGCGTGCCAATCACCGACCAAAAACCGCACTCGATGAAAGTGAGCTACTACGATCCACCCGGGCTCGACGCGACGATTTATCCCGGCTCCGCCGATTTGAAATTTTTGAATGACACCGGCGCACCAATCCTGATACAAACTGCCATCGACGGCACCAGCCTGCGCGTGAATTTTTTCGGCACGAGTGATGGTCGCGCCGTGAAGCTCGCCGGACCTTTTTATCCGAATGGCGATCCAGTGACGAATCTGCGCCTCGCCGGACTGCGCATGTTTTGGACGCGCGAAGTCGCGAAAAATGGTGAGACGACAATCAATGAGAAATACAGTGCGAGCTACAAAATCATGCCCAAACATTAAAACCCAGACAACCCAAATCTCGTAACTTGGGAACAGGGAATTTTCAAATAAAACTTAAGTCCCAACTCAGAGTTAACCCACCACTTAAGTGGTGGGTTAACGACAGGTGTGCATCAAGGCTCAAAGCTCAAAAATCAAAACACTGGAATTTCCAGCGCCAGCACTCCTAACCCCGGAATTAATTCCGGGGTTAAAAATAACATGGATAAAAAAATTAAAAATTACGAGACTTGAAAATTTGAAAATTTTGCGCAACTCAAACCGAAGATTAATTTCGAGATTCGCGTAATTGGAAATTACTCACAAAAAAGCCCCACCGGAATCCCAAGGGAATGGCAGGGCTTTTAATTTGATTGAAAAACTATTTTTAGTTAAGCGCGTCTTTCGTCGCTTTGTTCGGACGATATTTGAGGACTGTCTGTTTCGGTTTCGCTTTGAACATCATTTCCTCTCCGGTGAAAGGGTTGGTGCCTTTGCGAGCCGGGCGAGCCGGTTTGACCTTTTTCGAGAAGATTCCAAATGGAGTGGCAACTTTATCGTTTTTGACGAGAGCAGCCTGAAGTGTCTCGAGGACGACTTTACCTTCCTTTTTGGAGATTCCCGCTTTTTCTGCGACGAGCGCAATGACCTGCGCCTGAGTGAGGGCTTTGGTAGCCATTTGATAGGGGTTAAATTGGCAAAATCCTAAAACTCTTTTTTGCGCACGGCAACGCCCAGCCGTGAAAAGGCTGAGCTCGAAAGCATTTTCCTGAATTCAAAATTTGTTCAATCTGAAAAAATAGGGCTTTTTAAAGGCGTTTAACGAAGTGCCTTAAAAATAGTATTTTCGCTTGACGATAAAATTTTGTGATTTTAAAAAAGCTATTTTTGCAGTCTTTTATGTGAAGAAAAATGTTGACCGTTAGAATTTTCGAAACTAAACTCCTCGCGCTTCGCATGGCTAAATCTGAAATGCTGCCGCTGAAAGTAGTCGTAGGAATGAGTCTACAGCTCGGCTTCTCCGTCGCGACGACCACGATCTTGTGCGTCTTCGGTGGCCATTGGCTCGATGAAAAATACGGGACGAAATTTTTTTTCTGGATTGGGCTCGCTCTCGGATTCATCTCTTCAATCCTGCTTGTATGGAAAATTGTGCAGCCTTTGCAAGCTATCGCGCGGGACGATAAAAAAACGACTAAAAACTATTAATCCCAAAGGGACCCCTTCGGGGCTACAAACTACCAACTAAAATGCATGTTTCTCTCACTGCCGAAAAAATCTTCGACCTCGGCCCACTGCCGGTCACGAATTCGCTGCTCACGACTTGGGTCGTCCTCGTCTTGGTCGGAATTTTCGCTGTGGTTTTTCGCGCGCGCTTGAAGCGCAGTCCCGCCGGCGTACAAAATGTCATTGAGCTGGCGATTGAGAGTTTTCACGATCTCGCTGAGAGTGTGACGAATAATTTCAAACAAGCGCGTCAGTTTTTCCCGATTGTCTTCACTATTTTCCTCTTCGTGCTTTTGAATAATTGGGCCGGACTGCTACCCGGCGTCGGTTCGATTGGTTTCTTCGAAGAAGAAAAAACTACGGAAGAATCGGCAATCCCTGAAGCACCACTCGCCCAAAATGAAGAGCTTAGCGGCGAAAGCTTGGTCGCGCCCGATGTGGTCAGCCTCTCTGAGAGCACTGAAGTAATCGCTGAAAACGAAACCGTGGAGGAAGGAGCACACGCTGAATCTGCCGAGCACCATGCTGTCTTCGTACCGATTTTTCGCGCAGGCACAGCTGACCTCAGCTTCACGCTCGCCCTCGCCTTCGTCGCGGTCATCCTCGTCCAAGTGATGGGCATCGCCTCACTCGGCGGCGGTTATTTCAAAAAGTTTTTTAACTTTTCGAATCCGATACACTTCTTCGTCGGCATCCTGGAAATCGTCTCGGAATTTTCGAAAATGATTTCCTTTTCATTTCGACTCTTCGGCAATATCTTCGCTGGCGAAGTGCTGCTTGCGGTCATTATCTCGCTCGCACCTTTCGTCGTGCCAATGCCATTTTACGGTTTGGAGATTTTCGTCGGACTGATTCAAGCCCTCGTTTTTTCAGTTTTAACTTTGGTTTTCTTCAAAATGGCGAGTGCAGCACACTAAAATTATTCAGAATACTTGCCTCGCGCGCGCGTTTCGCTAAAATCTCACGGAATTAATTTTTAACCCCCTCAAAATGGATACCGAAACCATCAAACTTCTCTCGGTCGCTGGAACGATCGCCATCGGCGCGGTCATGCCTTCACTCGCCATCGGAATGATCGGCTCGAAAGGTGTCGAAGCCATCGGTCGCAATCCAGAAGCTGCCGGTAAAGTGCAAGCTGCGATGATTCTCGCGATTGCGTTTGCCGAAGCGGTCGCGATTTACGCGCTCGTCGTCGCGCTCATTTTGAAATTCGTCTAGTCTCCTGCTCGAGATGTTCGATCACTGCGTTTGTTCGAATTGTTCTAAATGTGTGATTTATGCGACATTTAGAACAAACGAGCGCAGCGAGTGATTGAACACTTAGAACATTTCGAACAACTAGAACAAGTCCGCCGCAGCGGACAATCGAACATCTAGAACAATTAGAGCATTTCGAACGTTTAAATCATTATTATGGAAATTCTTTCGAGCCTCGGAATCGATCCGGCAGTGATGCTCGCGCAGGCGGTGAATTTTTTTGTTCTCCTCGCGATTCTCACATTTTTGGTTTACAAGCCGGTTTTGAAATTACTTGACGAGCGCAAGGAGCGCATCGCCAAAGCCGAAGAACACGCGCAACTCGTCGAAGATAAGCTCGCGCGCGTCGAAGAACTCACGCAAAAGGAATTCAAAAAAGCGCAGCAAAAAGCGAGTGAGATCATCGCCGCCTCGAAAGAAGCCGCCACTACTCAGGCGAATGAATTGGTCGAGACCGCCAAGTCGAAAGTCGGCAAAATCGTCGAGGAAGGTCGTGCCGTCATCGCGAAAGAACGCGACGACGCCGCGCGTCAGATTCAAAATGAAGTCGCAAAAATCGTAATCCTCGCCACCGAGAAACTTTTGCAGCGCACGATTGATGCGAAAGACCAGTCGAAATTCGTCGCCGATGCGATTACCGAAATCTCCACCCTCAAATGAGCAAAACTTCTCTCCGTTACGCCCGCGCACTGGCGCTCGCGCTCGGCGAGAAAGTTTCGGTCGCAGAATTGAAAGAAACTGCTGAGAATCTCGATCTCGCGGCGGAAGTTTTGAGTGAAAAAACGGCCCAGAATTTCTTCGCGAATTCCCGCATCGCGACAGTGGAAAAAGAAAAAGTTGTTACTAAGGTTTTCGGCAAAGCCGGCGAAAAGTTTGAAAATTTTTTGAAACTCGTCGTCCATCATGGGCGCATGTCTGAAATCGCTGGCATCGCTGAGAGCTTCCGTGCCGTGCTAAATGAATCGGGCGGCGTCGCGACGGCGCTCATCGAAAGCGCGCGCGTCCTCGACGAAAAAGAACTGCGCGGACTCGCCGCCGCACTGCGCAAAATGACCGGACGCGAAATCGCGGTCGAACCGCGCGTGAATGCCCAAATCCTGGGCGGCGTGAAAATCCTCCTCGGCGACGAGCTCATCGATCTCTCGCTCACAGGGAAACTGAGCCGACTGCAAAAAGCTCTGAACTAAATACTTCTTAGTTCTTAGTCCTTACTTCTTACAAACTTAATCCTTAATACAATGAAACTCTCCGCCTCAGAAATCTCATCTGCTCTCGCTCAGCAAATTAAGGATTTTAAAGCGACAACTGAGAAATCCAATCTCGGCACCGTCATCGAAGTCGGCGACGGCATCACGAAAGTGAGCGGACTATCCGGCGCGGCGATGGCGGAAATTTTGGAATTCCCCGGCGGCAAAACCGGCGTCGTGCTGAACCTCGAAGAAGACACCGTCGGTGTGATGTTGCTCGAAGAAAATCCAGAATTGAAGGAAGGCGACGAAGTGAAAACGACTGGGAAAATTATGGAGGTCCCCGTCGGCGAAGCACTGATCGGACGCGTCGTGAATACGCTCGGTCTGCCAATCGACGGCAAAGGCAAAATCGCGACGAAGAAAACCCGCCTCGTCGAAGTGAAAGCGCCTGGCATTATTGAGCGCCAAGGAGTCGATACGCCACTGCAGACTGGCATCAAAGCGATTGACTCGATGATTCCAGTCGGACGCGGTCAACGCGAGCTCATCATCGGCGACCGCCAAACTGGCAAAACCGCGATTGCCATCGACACGATTATCAATCAGAAAGGTAAAAATTGTTTGTGTTTCTATGTCGCCATCGGTCAAAAAGCTTCGACCGTCGCGAAGATTGTCGCGAAATTAGATGAATTTGGCGCGATGAATTACACGACTGTCGTCGCCGCGAATGCGAGTGATCCGGCTGCCCAGCAATTTCTCGCACCATTCGCCGGCGTCACGATGGCGGAAGAATTTATGAATGCGGGCAAAGATGTTTTGATTGTTTACGATGATCTCTCGAAGCACGCCGCAGCTTACCGCCAAATTTCTCTGCTCCTGCGCCGCCCGCCGGGACGCGAAGCTTATCCGGGAGATATTTTTTATCTGCATTCCCGCCTGCTCGAACGCGCGGTGCGCCTGAGCGACAAACTCGGTGGTGGCTCGATCACGGCTCTGCCAATCATCGAGACCCAAGCAAACGATGTTTCAGCGTATATTCCGACGAATGTGATTTCGATTACGGACGGTCAGATTTACCTCGAATCGGATCTTTTTTACAAAGGCATTCGCCCAGCCGTCAATGCCGGTCTCTCGGTCAGCCGCGTCGGTGGCGCCGCCCAGACGAAAGCGATGAAAAAGGTTTCGGGCAATCTGCGTCTCTCGCTCGCGCAATTCCGTGAGCTGGAAGCGTTTTCCCAGATCGGCTCCGATCTCGATGCCGCGACGAAGAGACAAATCGAACGCGGTCGTCGTATCGTCGAAATTTTGAAACAAGGTCAGTATTCCCCGCTCTCCGTCGTGAACCAGATTGAAATTATTTTCGCGACCAATGCGGGCTATCTCGACGAAGTGCCCGTCGAAAAAATTTCGAAATTCGAAAAAGATTTCGGCGAGTTCATGCAAACCAATTACGCGAAAATCGAAAAGGAAATCGCCACGAGCGGCAAAATCGAGGAACAGACCGAGAAAGATTTGCGCGCCGCGATTGAAGATTTCAAAAAAGGCTGGACTGAATAATTTCTAATAGCTAAAAACTAGGCACTAAATGAGTTTGCTCGACCTCCGCCGCCGTCTGAAATCAATTAATTCCACGCAAAAAATCACGCGGGCGATGGAGATGGTTTCTGCGTCCAAAATGAAAAAGGCGCAAGACGCCGCGCTCGCCGGACGACCGTACGCCGACGAACTCGCACGCCTGATCGAAGGACTCGTCGCGCGCTCGAAAGGCAATCTCGAGCACCCTTATTTTTTGCGCCGTGAGAATCCGAAGAAAATTCTTTTCCTGCTTTTCACGGGTGACCGCGGACTCTGCGGCGCGTTTAATTCGAATATCATCCGCTACCTCAACACAAAACAACTCGGCGAGACTGAGGAAAAAGCGGTTCTCTGCGTCGGACGCAAAGGTCTGCAATTTTTCAAACATGTCGGCGGGAGTGTCGTCGCGGAATTCGAAGGACTGTCAGACAAACCCGAATTCGTGAAAACCGCCCCGATTACACGACTCGTCGTGCAAGGATTCCTGGATGGCGAATTCGACGAAGTGCGCCTCGTCTACAACCATTTCGTGAATACGATGCAGCAGCGCATCGTGGAGCGAACTTTGCTGCCCTTCACTCCTCCGGTGGCTGACGCGGAAACGAAAGTGGCGGCGCAGATTGAATATGTTTTTGAGCCGAGCGGCACAGCAGTTTTCGAGCGCTTGCTTCCGCGCTTCCTCGAGACCATCGTCTATCAGGCGCTCCTCGAATCCAATGCGAGTGAACAATCCGCACGCATGGTCGCGATGAAATCAGCGAGTGAAAATGCCGGCGAATTGATTGACACGCTCACGCTCGAAATGAATAAAGCGCGCCAGGCTTCGATCACGACCGAGATTTTGGAAATCATCGGCGGCGCAGACGCGCTCGCCGAAGGCTGAGTACACGAAAAAAGCCGCTCAAACGAAGCGGCTCTTTTGAATTAACTTAAAGTTAAATTAAGCTTGCTCTTTTTTCGGCTCGGCTTCAGCTGCTGCCGGAACTTCGGACTCAACCTGCGGAGCTGCTGCTGCGGCTTTCTCAGCCTCCACTTTCGCGGCAGCCGCCTCCTCTTTTTTCTTCAATTCCGCTGCGACTTTTTTGTCCGCTTCTTCGTCGTAAACATTTTCATTGACATAAGTTTCAGTCATGCGCGCTGCTTTACCGCGCAAATCACGCGCGTAATAAAGCTTGCTGCGGCGGACTTTGGCTTTTTTGATAATTTCAATTTTGACGACATTTTTGCTGTGCAATGGGAAAACTTTCTCGACACCGATGCCGTCAAAAATTTTGCGGACAGTGAATGTCGCAGCGATACCTTTGCCGCCGTTGGTCGCGATCACAAGTCCTTCGAAATTTTGGACGCGTTCCTTCTCGCCTTCACGAATCTTTTGTGAGACCTTCACAGTCATCCCCGCAGCCAGCTCGGGCATTTTGGCACGCAGACTCTTGGCAGCGACATGAGCGAGTAATTGTTGATTCATATTAAATGGAAAAATAGCCGCGTGATTTTAGCAGTCAGCGAGGCTTTTGCAAACTAATTTCGAGCCTTAATCCGAACATCGATATATTTCTTGAGATTGTTGATTGGCACATTTTTCTCCTCTTTGGTCAGCAAGTCGAGTACGAATTTGTCCTTGCAGTCGAGACGGTAAAGGAAATCCGCGCGCGACATCACGGTAAATTTGATTTTGGCAGCCGCCAGCTCTTCTTCGAGATATTTCTTCAGACCTTCTTTGTCGATCTCGCCGACGATGAGCATGTCGACCTCGCCCTTCACGCCGACAAATTGACCCGAGAAAAGTAGGAAATCGATTTTCCCGAGCGCACTCACGGCTTTGATAATTTCATCCTGCGGATTCGCGACTTTGACGAAGATGTTTTTGAATTCTTCGAGCAAAGCAAAATTTTCGTTGATGTAATAGTACTTTTTGCGGTTTTTCGAAGATGTCCGCAGCATCCCCACCTTTTTGAGATTATTAAGCTCACGGCGCACCGAGTTAATTTGCTCGGAAAGCTTGCGCGTAATCTCACGAATGAAAAATTCGTTTTTGGGGTGCATCAAAAAAAGTCCCATCAATTTCACGCGGGTGCGAGAACCGAAGAAAGATTTGAGCTCCATTTTTGGGTGGGTTAAATTTTTGGATGAATTGTGAGTGGGAGATAAAGAGTAAATGATTTATACAAGAATGCAAGTCTTCGGAAAACTTTTTTGGGTCAGTCGCGCGAATTCGCATTTTCAAGCCGCGAAGCCGAGTTGACAAAAAAGGAGATAATTTTATTACGGGCTAAATCAAAAAGCAAGACCTTTGCATGGAACTTGAAATGGAGCATGAAACACAGAGAGCGCTTGAAAAGCGCCTCTTTTGTAAAGAGGGCCTGCCTGTAGGCAGGGTTGGGGAGATTTAGCGGCGTGAACTTGCGGGAGTCTACAAATTTTTAAATTTTTACAATTTTTAATTTTATAAATAAGGTCTAAATCCAAATTTTTAAAAATTAGAAATTGAGATTTATTTAAAAATTAGAAAATTACCCCTCGGAAACTTGGAAATTTAGAGCCTTGAAAATTCGAAAATTCTCTCCGCGCTCAACGCTCAATACTTCGTGTTCCATGTTCCAATGTTTCTAAATTCGGTTTATTGACCAACTGACCAATGACCCTCCGAACTAAATGACCAATGACTTAACAGCTAACCGCTCCATGCTATGTGCTTCATGCTTCATGTTTCATGTTTCATGCTCCATGCTTTGTTTAATACAAAATTAGTGTTAAGCTGTCGGCGATGCAATTTTCCAAAGCTGCCGAATACGCGCTCCTCGGGCTCACCCATCTCGCGAGCGCCGAGCACTCGTCTGCGAGCGTCGGCGCGATTGCCCGGGAAGAAAAATTATCGCTCTATTTTTTACGCAATGTTTTTCAGAAATTGCGCGCCGGGAAACTCGTGATTGCGAATCAGCGCTCCGGCTACACGCTCGCCCGAAGTCCGGAAAAAATTTCACTCCAAGATGTACTCGCGGCAGTCGAGCACAATCTCACACTACACGCCTGCCTAGCTAAAAAATCGGCCGGCTGTGCGCATGCGGCTAAATGTAAAATCGTGCTCCGTCTCGCGAAAGTGCAAAAAAATCTCAACGCCGAACTGGCGAAGATTAAAATCACCGATTTAATTTAATTCCAATGAACGACTGGCTCTATTCCGCAACTGTCAAAAAACACTTTTTGCATCCGCAGAATTTTTTAGCCGAAGGCGAAAAATTCGCCGCCGACGGTGTCGGCGAGGTCGGCTCGCCCGCCTGCGGCGATGTGATGAAAATGTGGATCAAGGTGCAAGATGACCGCATCATCGACCTGCGTTGGAAAACTTTCGGCTGCGCGAGCGCACTCGCCTCGACCTCGATGCTGTCGGAAATGGTGCTCACGAAAGGCGGCATGCCAATCACGGACGCGCTCAAAATCACGCCCGACGATATTTTGAAAAAACTCGGCGGTCTACCGACGAATAAAATTCACTGCTCCGTGCTCGGCGACAAAGCACTGCGTGCGGCGATTGAAAATTATTTGGAACAAAAAGGCACACCGAAAAAACCAGCAGCAAAAATAATTTGTGAGTGCCTCGGCGTGAGCGAACGCGAGCTCGAGCTCGCAGTGCGCGCCGGTGACCGCACCTTCGCGGAATTTCAAAAACGCACGAAAGCCGGAACCGGCTGCGGTCGCTGCGTCGAGAAAATCACGAAAATGCTTGCGGAAAAAATTGACGCCAACTCAGACAAGAGTTGCTGCAGCTTTTGCCAAAAAAGTTGTCCGCAAAAAAATTCCCAACCAACTGACCAATGACTAATGACCAATTGACCCTCCGAACCTAATGACCCACAACCCTCCGAACCAATTAACCAATCACCCTCCGAACCCAGTGACTTAATGACTTAACGACTTAACGACTTAACGACTCAATGACTCAACAACCCATCTACCTCGACCACGCCGCGACGACTCCGCTCGCTCCGGAAGTGCTGAAAAAAATGCTGCCGTTCTTGGCAGAAAATTTTGGGAATCCCGGCTCGATTCACGCGCAGGGTCAGACAGCGAAAAATGCGGTGGAAAAAGCACGGCGAGAAGTCGCGGAAATTTTGCACTGCGAGCCAAGCGAAATTATTTTCACGAGTGGCGGCAGCGAGTCGGACAATCTCGCACTGCGCGGTGTTTTAAAACCGGGTGACCATTTAATTATTTCAGAAATCGAACATCCGGCGGTTTTGCGGACAGCAGAAATTTTGGCGAAAAACGGTATTGAGCTGACGAAAATTCCCGTCGCACACAATGGAATTGTGGAGGTCGCTGCGGTCACGGCAGCACTGCGCCAAAATACGAAATTGATCTCGATCATGCTCGCGAATAACGAAATCGGCACGCTCCAGCCCGTGCGTGAAATTGGAAAATTTTTAGAAAAAAATCGACCGGAAATTCGACTGCACACTGACGCCGTGCAGGCCGGCGGAATACTCGAGCTCGATGTCCGCCATCTCAAGGTCGACCTGCTCTCACTCTCCGCGCACAAATTTTATGGACCGAAAGGCGTCGGGATTTTATTCGTGAAAAACGGCGTGAAATTGATTCCGCAAATCTCGGGCGGTCATCAGGAAAACGGCATTCGCGCTGGCACGGAAAATGTCGCGGGCATCATCGGCGCGGCAGAGGCATTGAAATTAGCGGAAAAAATTCGTGCGAAAGAAGCCGCACGCCTCACGAAATTACGCGCTAATTTCGTCGCGCAAGTTTTGCGCGAAATTCCACAAGCACAGCTGAATGGCTCTGCCGTGAATCGCCTGCCGGGCAATGCGAATATTTCTTTTTTTGGCATCGAGGGTGAAAGTATTTTGCTGCGGCTCGACTTCGTCGGCATCAGCGCGTCGAGCGGCTCAGCCTGCAGCTCCGCCAGTCTCGAGCCAAGCTCTGTCCTACGCGCGCTCAAAATTCCGCACGAATGGCTGCACGGCAGCATCCGTTTTTCACTCGGCAAAACGACTACGGCCAAAGATCTCCAGCGCACAGTCCGTGAATTGAAAAAAATCGTGCGCGAACTGCGCGTGCTCTCCCCACTCTGCATATGAAAATCATTCTCGCGTCGTCGAGCCCACGGCGCAGCGAGCTGCTGCGCAAACTAGTGGCGGATTTTGAAATTAGAATTCCTGAAATCGACGAACGACTCGACCGGAAAAAATCCGCGACGGCAAACGCCGAATTTTTGGCGACGGAAAAAGCGCGTGCGGTTTTTGAAAAAAATTCAGTGACCATCGGCGGCGACACGCTCGGCGAGCTGGCTGGAAAAATTTTGGGCAAACCGCGTGACAAGCGAGAAGCTGCGGAATTTTTGCGCGCGCTCGCAGGCAAACAACATGCGGTCATTTCCGGCTTTTGCGTGAAAACTGATGAACGCGAAATCGTCGGTCACGCAAAAAGTTTGGTTGAATTCACCAACATTTCAGATGCGGCAATCGAAAAATATGTCGCGGAAAATCCGGTTGAAAATTTTGCGGCGGGTTACGCGATTCAGAGTCTGCCGAAAAATTTCGTTCAAAAAATCGATGGTGCAGCCGAGACCGTCATCGGTTTTCCGCTGCAGGAAATCGGAAAAATTTTACGCCGCCTGCGCGTCGGTCAAATCGAATTGCGTTAGGTTCTCGACCTTTTCATTGCGCGCAGTGAGCGGGTTATAGATGCCGTAAAAAAGTTGAATCAGTTCCGCAGTCGGAAGACGGCGTGTTTTGAGACCACAATTAGCGAGACCACCCTCAATCTGCTCGACATTTTGTTCAAGCTTTTTGTTGATTGTCGCAAATTCTTTTTTACGCTTTTCAAAAGCACTGTTCGTATCAGCCGGATGAACAAAATTCCAAAAATTCTGCAGCACATTCATCGAAATCGCACTCGCCGGATTATAAGGCACGATTACATAAAAACTTTTTTCCATAATGTCGGCAAACTCAACCAGTCGGCGCACATATTCAGAATACTCCCCAATTTGGCTCTTGAGGGCTTCGTTGGTTTGTTTCTTGCCCGCGTCTTTTAATTTCGCAAGATAATTCGAGATGTCGAGTTTCTTGGAACGCACCACAATCTGAATCGGAAACTCCAGCGAATTGAGAAAGTTTTGGTAAGCGAAGGCGAGCGCCGTCTGCTCGTCCTCCGATTTCAAATTGACATTCACACTTTCGACTTCGATGACTGCGCGCATTCCGCCGTTTTTCAAAACAACAACGGCGTCGTGAATTTCAGCAATGCGTAGATAGAGCTGCGTGCTCCCAGCAGGATCTTTGTGTGTACTTTGGCGAACAGTATCCATAAAAAAAAATTAAACTTTTTGGCTGGTATCCAGCACTTGCGTGAGCCGCGCGATTTCTTCCGCAGAGTATTTTTTCTTAACTAGTGGCGAATTCTTGTCGGCAGCCGCCGATTTAGCGGTCGTAGATTTTTGCGGAAAAACATCATCCACAGATTTGGTCCAGACGCGTTTCGTCGGATTCAGATAACGCTCAAGCAACAGGAGTAAAAATTGGACGAACGGAATGCCCTGAATTTTGAGGAAGGCAATCGCCACTGTCAGTAGCCCGAGCACCAAGACTGGTGGCGCCCAAATCGCGAAAGGTTGAAATTCCAGCACGAGGTAAATGAGGTAGGTCAATCCGCCGCCCACACCGCAAATGATGAGTTGGCGCAGCGTCATGAAAGGCAAAATTTTGTCTTCAATTTGCACGTTCTGGGGAACTTTGAATTGCAATTTTTGGGTATTTTTATCGGGTTATTTTAACATTTTCTGAACGCTAAATCAATCAGCCAAACCGAGCTTGGCGAGAATTTTGGTGAAGAATTCTTGAGCGACTGGGGTGGATGATTGCGCGGAAATTCGCGTCGCAGGATAGCGATCAAGCAGCACTGCCACCATACGCGCAATCTCGGCGCGCGTGACCGGTAGCGCTGGGTTAAATCTGTGATCCTCAGTCGCAATCAAATTTTGAGCCGCCGCCGTCTCAGCGAAACGCGCGTACCACGCTGATTCGGGCACATCGAAAAACATGAGACTATTCTTAGTCGCGACACGCGGATACAGCGCCGCGATTACGATCTTCGCCGCCTCAGCGCGATTGACTGAACCATTTGGCTGCCACGCAAAATTATTGCGCGGCGAAATCCAACCGCGGGCACTCACCGCCGCGGCGTAGCGCGCATTCACATCGCTCGCCGGAACATCGGTGAACTGCGCGATGCGTGGCGCGAGCGCGGAAATCTTGGTCGCCTTCACGATAATCTGTGCCAGCTCGGCGCGCGTGATCAGTCCGTCCGGATTTTCCTCATTCGAGATAATGCCCTTTTGACGCAAAAATTGGAGCGAGAGACTTTCTGCGTGAATTTTGATTTTGCCGAAAACCTCGTCCTGCAGCCCGGCGGCATTGCGCACGACAAGCCGAAGCGAATAATCTCCAACTGTGGAAAATCGGTAGCGAAAAATCGGACTAGTGCTCCACCCTGACGAAAAATCAATGTCATTCTCGCCACGGTAATCCAGATCCCAACGATAGCTCAATTTGCTACCTGCCGGATCGCGCGAAGCCGAGGCATCGAATTCGAAATTAGTCGCGAAGGTGCCGACACGCGGCTCGACGACAAATCCCGCAATCGGCGTCGTCGGCACGATGACAGCAAAAGTCGCCTTCGCCCGTCCTGTCGCATTGGCACGATCGCGCACTTCGACTGTCGCAGTCAGATTGCCCGCGCGTCCGATTTTTTTGGAATACGCCGATGTGCCACTGAACTTAGTGTCGAAAATTCCATCACCATCAAAATCAAAACGGTACTGCAGATTAGTCTTACCACTCTGATCGTCGCGCGAGGAAGCTGCATCGAAACGGAAGGTCGCGCCCGGCGCACCACTCGCCGGAGAAATTTTTAAATTCGCTCGTGGCGCAGTGTTCGCCACAATTTCGATCTGGCCAATCACAGTCGCGAGAGCACCGAGCTCATCGCGCACCTCGAGTCGCGGAAACTTCGTGCCGGTCGCGGTGAATTGGTAAGTCGCAGTTTTGGTCGAAGAAAAATTCGTGTCCCAAGCACCATCGCCGTCGAAATCCCAGCGAACCTGAGCTTTGCTCGCTATACCATCCTCATCGCGTACGGTCGCCGTGAATTTAACTTTGTCGTTCAAAATTGCCAGTGCCAATCCGAGCGAAGGATTCGTGGAATTGTACAAAGTAAAACTCGCTGTCGGCAGAATATTCGATTGGTCGATGACGGTAATCGTCCGCGTCGTCTTGTCGATCTCACCTGCCGCACTGCGCACTTCTAGCGTCGCCGTAAAAACGCCAACATTTTTGTAAACGCGCTGCACCTTTTGATTGGCTGCATTCCAGGAATTATCGAAACGACCATCGCCGTCGAAATCCCAGCGAAATTCAGCTGCACGAATTGACGGCGTCGCGTCAAACAAAACAGTCGCGCCTTGATCGACCGAGGTCGCCGAAGTCGTGAAGCTCGCGAGCGGCGCGCTAACTTCTGAGAGGTGAATCAAGCCGATTTCTTTATTGCGAATCGAGTCGTCCTCTTTGCCTTCGACATAAATACCTTTTTCAATCGAGCTTGAGCCATCTGCGTCACGCACCTCGAGCCAAACTTCTTGATTCAGTGCGTCAGGAAAAACATGAAAAAAATCACGAGCCTTGGACCAAGTCGTATCCCAAGTGCCGTCGTGATTCCAGTCCCACCGCACTTCGAGCCGATCCGTCGGCGTACCGATATTGGAAAAAACGGAGACTTGAAAATGAAAATTCGTAGTGGTATCCCCACTCGCCGGGTCGACATAAATCCGCGCCACCGGCGACGAGCTCATGTATTTTATCCCGACGAAGACTTTGAATGCGGTCTCGTCGACCAAGCCGTCGGCATCTTTGACCTGCAAACGCGCCGTGTAATCTTTTGCCTCGGTGAAAGTGTGTTTCGTTTTCGCAGTGCTCGACCAACTCGTCCACGCATAATTGCCTTCGAAATCCCAGCGAAACTGCAGGCCGGATGTACTGCCAATCGCATTGCGGGAAGCGGACGCATCGAAAACAATCGGGCTCCCAGTGATGGCGACCGAAGGTGACACACTGAAGCTTGCCGTCGGACCGACACCACTGCCGGAAAATAATTCTGCGAAAACCGGACTCGCCAGAAAGACAAAAACGAGCGCCAAAAATCCGATTTTTGTTTTTATTTTCACGCTGTTATTTTAACAAAAAAACTGATTTTTTGCAAATCAAGCTTAACTTTGATTTCTCTGATTTATTGATAACCACGATTTTCTGCTTTAACAGAAGGTTTGACTAATGATATTAATTTGATTATTATTCCATCTTATTTTTAAACCCACTTAAAATGTACTTAGAATCAAAAACTGTTCTAGCAGAAACGAAAGCTCCTGATAAATTTACTAGAGAATCAAGCAGTTATTATGATCGCCAAAAAGTGCTTCATTATCCATATTTAAGACATGGTACTAACCGTGCAGATAATCTTGCGCTAACTAGCGCAAGAGATATTGTAGGTGAATTGAACCAATACAGCCCCGGTGGTATGTTATGGGATAGCGAGAGAGATGAGAGCGGTAGACTAGTTAGAGGTGTTTTTGATCAAGAAGTGTTTACTTGTGCCTATCCCGCTGAAAAGCAATGTCCAAGACTGGAAGGTCAGTTTTGCACATCGATGGTGCAACTGATCCAAGGTTCAAGACATGAGATAACTCAAGCAGTTGAGTTTTGCCCCAAAATTGAGAATACAGATCAGTTAAAAGAGTATTTAGGGCAAGCAGAAAAAGGATCTGTTCAATATGGTTGTGTAAAAGTGAATAGATCGATTTCGGAATAAAGGCTAGACCGCGAGCATTGCACATTCCCTCATCGCAAATTGAATTCAGCCCGGAATCGAATCCGGTTTTTCTTCCCAGCCGCCGAGCAAGTGGAGGTGGAGATGTGGCACGACCTGACCACCCTTTTCACCGACATTGAAAATCAATTTGTAGCCTTCGAGCTGGCGATTTTCCGCCAATTTTTTGGCGACAAGCACGAGATGACCAACTAATGATTCGTCTTCGGAAGCGAGTTTCGCGATTGAGGGAATGTGTTTTTTAGTGGCAATCAGAATATGCACCGGCGCGATTGGCTGGATATCGGCAAACGCAATCACGCGCTCGTCCTCGTACTCGACCGCTGCCGGACTGTGCCCCGCCGCAATTTCGCAAAAAATACAGTCGGACATTTCGGTGGGTTAATTGGTGAACAAATTTTAGAGCTTTTCGAGTTTTTTGAAAAAAGTTAAACTCGCCCCACTTTTAATCTTTTGAAATGAAAATCGCCATCAACGGCTTCGGTCGTATCGGAAGACAAACTTTGCGCGCCGCTTTCGCCAAGAACTCACCACTCGAAATCGTCGCGATCAATGACCTCGTCCCCGCTGAAACGCTCGCGCACCTTTTTGAATTCGATTCGGTCTACGGTCGTTTTGGTGGCAAAGTCGAGGTCGGCGCAGATTTTTTGAAAATCAACGGCAAGGAAATCAAAATTTTTGCCGAGAAGGATCCGGCGCAACTTCCGTGGAAAAAACTCGGGGTCAGTGTCGTGATTGAATCAACCGGCTTTTTCTGCGACCGCGCGGGCGCCGCGAAACACCTCGACGCAGGCGCGCAGTGCGTGATTATTTCCGCGCCGGGAAAAGATGTGGACGGCACTTTCGTCCGCGGTGTGAACTGCAATTCATTCGATCCGAAGACGATGCAAGTTGTTTCGAATGCGAGCTGCACGACAAATTGTCTCGCACCGGTCGCGAAAGTTTTGTTGGAAAATTTCGGCATCGAGAAAGGTTTGATGACGACGACACACGCCTACACGAGCGACCAAAGATTGATCGACGCACCGCACAAAGATCCGCGCCGCGCGCGCGCCGCCGCACTTTCGATTATCCCAACTTCGACCGGCGCAGCGAAAGCCGTCGGTGAAGTGCTGCCAGAATTAAAAGGTAAATTGACTGGAATTTCTCTGCGCGTCCCGACCCCGACTGTTTCAATCGTCGATTTCGTCGCCGAGCTCCGCCGACCTGTGACGGCGGAGGAAATTAATGCGGCGATGCAAAAAGCGAGCCAAAACGAACTCGCCGGGATTTTGGAATACGAAACGCGTCCGCTCGTCTCGATGGATTTCAAAGGCGACCCAGCGAGCTCCATCGTCGACGCGGCGAATACGATGGTCGTCGGTGGCAATCTCGTCAAAGTCGTCGCGTGGTACGACAACGAATGGGGCTATTCCAATCGCCTAGTCGAGCTCGCTGAACTCGCCGTGGCACGCCTGTAATTCGCGCGACAAATCATCGACGCTCATCTCAAGACTAGTTCTGATTCGAAGTGAGAAAAAGTTCCATTAAACCAAAAATTCAATGATTGAATGATTGAATCATTTTCACATTGACCCAATGACCATCCGAACCAGTAGCCAACTGACCCAATAGCCCTCCGAACCAACGACTGAACGACTTAATGACTCAAAGACTAATCAGTTGTTCGGCGCGATCGCGAAATAATTCATGAGCAACTCTTCGGTCACTTTTTGGAAAACTGGCGCAGCCGAAGTCGTGCCCCATTCTTCGATACGCGGACGGTCCACTTTGACGAGCACGATAAATTTCGGATCGGTCGCCGGCGCGTAGCCGCCGAAAGTCGCAATCGTCGTACCGACATCGGTCAGAGCGCGCCCATTGAAATAAGTCTGGCTCGTACCCGTCTTGCCTGCGACGAAGTAACCCGGCACACCACCCGGTTTCGCGTAGCCATTTTTGACTGAGCTCACCAACATCTCGGTAGTTGTTTTCGAAGTTTCCGGATTAATGACACGGCGAATCGTCGTCGGCTCGGTTTTGATGCGGCGACCGTCGGATGAAATTTGCTCATCGACGACATAGGGTTTCATCAAAAGTCCGCCGTTCGCGAGTGCCGAGTAAGCCGCCGCCATTTGAAAAAGATTGACGGTGAGACCCTGACCGAAGCCCTTGGTGACCAATTCGGATTTACTCCACTTGGTATAATTCTCGACCTGACCGGTATCTTCGCCGTCGAATTCGATTTCGGAGCGTTCACCGAAGCCAAACTTTTTGATGTAATCGTAAAAAGTCGCGGCACCCAAGGTCTGCGCGACAAAGGTCATGCCGATATTGGAAGAATTCTCCAAAACCTGCGTCATGGTCTCCTGCCCGTGGTAAGCATTTTGGGAGTTTTTGATTACGATTGGCTTTCCGGTCAAGTAATTAATTTCATCCAGCGTTACCGGACCGTTGTAGGGCGAGCGCGTATTGGGTGTCACTTCACCAGCATCGATCGCCGCTGCCATGACGATTGATTTGAAAACTGAACCCGGCTCATACGGATCGGTCGCCGCCTTCATCCCGAAAGCACCTTCACCGACCCGGTTGTTGTAAATGATTTTGCCGACGATTTCACCATCGCGGTATTCGTTGAAAACTTGATAACGAAAACCATTGCGGACGATCAACTCGGTACCCCACTCACTGACAGCCTTCTCGCCTCTGGTCGTCTCCCACCACACTTCAGTGTCGTCATGGACATTGCCCGCCTCGTCCACCCATTTTTTCGGAATTTCTTTTTTGACCAATTCTTCCGAAACATAAACATCACCGTAAGTGTTGGGATTGAAGGTTGGGTAATGCGCCAACGCCAGTACCGCCCCGGTGTTGGGATCCATCACGATAACCTGACCGCCGTCCGCGCGCTGCTGATTGACGACTTTCGCCAACGCCTCTTCCGCCATTTTTTGAATCGCCCGATCAATCGTGAGCACGACGGAATTGCCGTCGACAGCGTTTTGGATTGCGATATCTCCGACTGTAATTTGGCGGTTGAATGGATCAACCTGAGTCGTCCGCAGTCCATCTTTGCCGCGTAGAATTTTGTCAAAAGCACCCTCGATGCCGTACTCACCATCTTCGTCATGATCGAGGAAGCCGACGACTTGTGCCGCCAGATTTTCCTCGGGATACACGCGGCGATATTCTGGAATCGTCCCCACGCCGCGAATCCCCAGTGCTTCGATTTTATCCTTCACATCCGGCACGACACGCGTTGCCAATTTGACATAGCGCACTTTTTTGCGAATCATGAGCGGATAAATTTCATCGTACTTCGCCGCGAGGATCGTCGCCAGCTTGGTCGCAGTATCACTGGGATCATCAATCAAAGTCGGATTAAGGATGAGCGTCTTATCTACGAGCGAGACTCCCGGAATGTGCGACTCGGTCAGGATTTTGATTTCCTCATCTGTAATCTCACCGAGCTCGCGTCGGACGACATCTTTCGTGGCGAGCTGCTCGACTAACTTATTTTTGAAAGCGACTTGCGGATCAATCGGCACTTCGACTGGTTTTGGTGTGACCGCAGTGGGCTGGACAATCGGTGAGGTCGGGGTCGAAGTGGTGAGGTCGGACGCAGCGACCGGGACAGTTCCGTCTGAATTTGTCTCGGTAGTCGCCGCGACGGCGGCATCGGTGGCGAGTGCGGTCGGATCAGTCGGCGCAGCTGCTGCGGGGACAACCACTGTCTGAGGCGGCGTGACGACAACTTCTTTTTTGGCTGACTCGACTGGATCAGGCGGAATGTATAGAAACGGCAGGAGCTGATCAGCGACTGCTGATTCAGTGCCGCTCGCGATCAACATTGGATCAGCGAAAACGACATAGGTCGTCGAATTTTGCGCGAGCGGAAAAAGCTCACCCGTCCGATAATCCTTCGCGTAAATATTACCGCGCTTCGCCGGCAGCACGACGCCGCGCGAATTTTGTTCCTCGGCGAGCGTCTCGTAATCGTGCGCATGGATAATTTGGAGCCACCCGAGCTTCAGGACGATCACCGCGAAAAAGAAGATCGCGGCGTAAAAAAGCGCGTGAAAACGATTCGACTGACGGTGATTGCTGGAAAAACGCGAATACATCGGCGCGGGAAGTGTAGCGAATTATTGCTCGCGCTTCAAAACAAATTCCGCCAACTGCGCAAGACGCGGCGCTTTTAATTTTTGGGAAATTGTAATCGCCGCCCGAGTCAATTCCGCCAGTTTTTTTTGCGACTTCAGAATGCCAAGAATTTTGACGAAACCTTTTTTACCGACATCTTTACCAACTTTTTTGCCGAGAATTTTCGGATCACCGAGCGCATCGAGCAAGTCGTCTTTGATCTGGAAAACGAGTCCGAGTTTGGCGGCATAGTTTTTCAAGAGTTTCGTCTGGGCGGAATCAGCGGACGCGAGCAATGCGCCGAGCTGCACTGCCGCAAAAATCAATTCGCCCGTCTTGGCGGAATGCGTTTTGAGAATGTTGGCGAGCGAATTATTTTTGCTGAGGTCGAGATCGCGGAATTGTCCGACAATCATGCCGCCGCTCGCCCGTGCCAAAATTTGGGTCAATTGCGGCAGCAACTCAGTCGGCGCATTTTCCGCGAGATTTTGGAAGGCGAGCAAAACAAGCGCATCACCCGCCAAGATGGCATTCGCCTCGCCGAATTTGTACCAAACGGTCGGTCGCCCGCGCCGCAGTGTGTCGTCGTCTATCGCGGGCAGATCATCGTGCACCAAGGAAAAGGCGTGAATTAATTCGAGCGAAAGCAAAATCCGAATAACTTTCGAGCGAGCGATTTTAGTTTGGGAATTTTTGATGCTCTCGAAAGCGAGCAGTCCGAGTATCGGCCGAATCCTTTTGCCACCGAGTAAAACGGCGTGTCGCAACGCCGCCGCAAATTTTTTTTCAGGAAATTTTGTCCTGGCAAAAAACTCAAGCAAAGCACAATCAATCTCGGCGCGATATTTCGGGAGAAAATCCACGAGGAAATTATCCCATATTTTTTTAATTCCGCTAAAATCCCGGCGTGAAAAACATCCGCAATTTCTGCATCATCGCGCATATCGACCACGGCAAGTCCACGCTCGCCGACCGACTTTTGGAATTGACGAATACCGTCGAGAAGCGCGAGATGCGCGCGCAACATCTCGACACGATGGAGCTCGAACAAGAGCGCGGCATCACGATTAAATTGCAACCGGTCAAAATGGAATGGCAGGGAGTCGAGCTGAATTTGATTGATACGCCCGGTCACGCCGACTTCGCTTACGAAGTCAGCCGCAGCTTGAAAGCCGTCGAGGGCGCACTGCTCGTCGTCGATGCGACGCAGGGCATCGAGGCGCAGACGCTGGCAAATGTTTACGCTGCGCTCGAAGCCGATCTCACGATTATTCCAGTCGTGAATAAGATCGATCTCCCCGCCGCCGATGCGGAGAAAATTAAAACTGAGATCGAGAATGTCCTCTCGATTCCGCGCGAAGAAGTAATCGAAATTTCCGCGAAAGACGGGACGAATTGTGAAAAAGTTTTAGCGGCAATCATCGAGCGCGTTCCGCCGCCGACCAATCTGGATGCAGGCGACGACGCGAAAGCTTTGATTTTTGATTCGATTTTCGACGCCTACCGCGGCGTCGTGATTTATGTGCGCAATTTCTCCGGCGAGATTCGCAAAGGCGACCGGCTGAAATTATTGCGCGCCGGTGCAGAATTCGAGGCACTCGAAGTCGGCTGTCTCAAACCGAAATATTTTCCGACTGACAAAATCGAGGCAGGCGAAATCGGCTACATCGTGACCGGACTGAAATCAGTCCGCGATGCGCGCGTCGGCGAGACAGTGTGGCGCGGCAAAAATACGAATCCCGAACCGCTCCCCGGCTATAAGAAAGTTTCGCCCTTCGTCTTCGCCGGAATTTTCGCGAATGATGCGGACGATTATCCGGAGCTGCGCGACGCGCTGGAGAAATTGAGCCTGAACGATGCAAGCTTGAGCTACGAGCCGGAACGATCGACTGCGCTCGGTTTCGGTTTCCGCGTCGGCTTCCTCGGACTACTCCATCTGGAAATAATTCAGGAACGCCTCGAGCGCGAATACAATCTCGATTTGATCGTCACAGCCCCGAGCGTGAAATACGAGCTGAAAAGTACGAGTGGGGAAATCATTCCGCTCGCCAACCCGAGCGAACTGCCGGAGATGTTTGAGGAATTGCGCGAGCCCTGGGTGCGTCTCGAAATCGTCACGCCGAAAGATTTTCTCGGTGGAATCCTCGAACTCACGACTGCCCGCCGCGGTCAACAAAAAAATCTGAGCTTCCTCGATCCGACACGGGCACTCGTCGAATACGAGATTCCGCTCGCCTCAATCGTCACGGATTTTTACGACAAGCTGAAAAATGTCTCGAGCGGCTACGCCAGCATGAGTTATGAATTTTTGGAATTTCGCGCAGGCGAACTTTCGCGGCTCGATGTCCTGGTCGGCGGCGAGAAAATCGATGCACTTTCTTTCGTCGTGCACAAAAGCGAAGCTCGCTCGGTCGGTTTGAATTTAGTGAAAAAATTGAAGGATATTATTCCCCGTGCGAACTTCGTGATTCCGATTCAGGCTGCCATCGGCGCGACTGTGATTGCCCGTGAAACTCTTTCTGCTTATCGCAAAGATGTAACCGCGAAACTTTACGGCGGAGATGTCACGCGCAAAAATAAATTGCTCGACAAACAGAAAAAGGGCAAAAAAAGAATGAAGCAATTTGGCAAAGTGAGCATCCCACAGGAAGCTTTCTTGGCTGTCTTGAAGCGCGACTAAATTTATTCACCAGCAGCATCCTCTAACACAGAAGGGACTGCTAACGTAGATAAAATGTCCTTGTAGATATCATTTGCCAGTCTCTCTGCAACGAGTTTGAATTTATCCTCATTACACCTCATTTCATCAAGCAGCAAAAGCAATACTTCGCCAGAATATTGTGCATTAATGCCATAGTGACTTGAAAGTTTGTTTGCAATTTTACTGGCAATCGGTCTAAGCGAATCGACCGATCCTCCTGTTGGTGGGATTTCTTCTTGCAAATCAGTAATTGTAGCTTCTACTTGGCTCATAATCTCGGCAATTACTTCTCGCTTTTGTTCGCGAATTGCAAACCCTGTTTCAGCTAAGGGCTTTTCTTTATCTTGAATCTCCCGAATCTTTTTGAATATTCCTGACACACTTCCTGCAGATGTAGACCCTTTATTCAAATTGTTTTCCATAGTTTTATAATTATAAGGCTTCATTTTCTTAGAAAAAGTCACTCTCTGCAAGCTAAGTCGAACCTAAAAGTTATTCATTTCAAATCGGCTCAACATGAACCGAGACTTCGCGCACATTTTTGACCGATTTCAATTTCTTTTGAATCAGCTCTTCGAGGTCGTGAACTTTGGCGAGTGGCAAATCTTTGGAAGCTGTGACTTCGACGGCGATTTGGATTTCTGAACCGATGAGCTGCGCTCGTAAATTTCTGAAACTGAGAATCTTTTTTTGCTGTTTGAATTCGTTTAATTTCGCACGAATCTCACGCAGCTTCGGCTCGTCCGGACACCGCCCCATTAATTTGGCGAGATTATCGCGCGCAATCGTGAAACCAATCCACGCAATCCAGGCGGCGATCGCGAGCGCAGCGTAAGTGTCGAATTGCGGGAAACCGAAATTAATCGCTGCCACGCCGACGACGGCGAACGAACTAATCACGACATCCATCTTGGCATCGGCCGCAACCGCCGCAAGCGCCGGACTGTCGTGAAATTTACGAGCGAGTAAAAACATACCAAGCTTCGTGAGAATCACGCCGCCGAGCACGATGAGCGGCACGATGCTCACCTCCGGTGCACCGCCGGAAATCATGCGCTCGACTGCTTCACGCACGACCTCGAAAGCCAGCACAAAAGTGAGAATCGAAACCGTGAAAGCCGCGATTGGTTCAGCGCGCGAATGACCGAATTGATGGTCCTCATCCGCTGGCTGGCTACCAATTTTGACCGCGAAAAAAATCATAATCGAAGTCGCGATGTCGACCAAGGAGTTGAAAGCGTCAGACAAAACCGCCAGCGAACCGAAGAGCAAACCCGCCGCAATCTTGGCGACGAACAGCAGGAAATTGAGAGTCAGGAAAACGAGCGCGCTATTTCGAGAAGAAAGTTTCATCTTAGCGATTTTAACCTCTCTTCGACTCGCGTTAAACTATTTTTATGAAAATCATTTTCCAAAATGTCGTACGCGCCAAATCGTCCGACCAAAAAATCCTCGCCGACTTCAAAAAAAATCCGCCCGACTTTTCCGATTTGCCGAAGAGCGACTTCAGCGCAATTTCAAAATTCGTCGCAGCAAATAAGAAATGGCAGCAAGTTCTCGTCATCGGCATCGGCGGCAGCTCGTTGCCTGCACGCACTTTGGTTGACGCCTTGGGAAAATCCAAACGCGAATTTTATTTCCTGGAAAATGTCGATCCCACCGCAGCGGCAAAAATTTTCGCGCGCCTCGATTTCCCGAAAACAATCGTCCTCGTCGTCTCGAAATCCGGCGACACGCTCGAGACGCTCGCAAATTTTTTCATCGTGCGGAAACTCCTGGGTAAAAATTGGCGACAGCAAGTTGTCTTTTTGACGGACGCGGAGAAAGGCTTTTTGCGTACACTCGCGACTAAAGAAAAAATTGTGACATTTACAATCCCAGCAAAGGTCGGCGGGCGCTTCTCGATTTTTTCGCCGGTCGGGCTCCTGCCGGCAGCACTCGCCGGCGCGAATCTGCAGAAGCTTTTGGTGGGCGCGCAGAAAGCCGATCCGAAACAAACCCTGGAATTCGCGCAAATCCACGCGGCGGAATTTCGCCGGGGTAAAAACATTTCCGTCTTTTGTGTCTACGCGAATGCGCTTGAGTCGCTCGCGAAATTTTTCGAGCAGCTCCTCGCCGAGTCACTCGGCAAAAATTCCCAAGTCGGAATCACGCCCGCCGCGGCAGTCGGCGCACTCGACCAACATTCGAAGCTACAGCTCTGGCGCGATGGTCCGGCGGACAAATTTTATATTTTTGTCGGCGCGCAGAATTTCAAGCAAGATTTTCGCATCCCGAATCCGCCACCGGAATTTGGTTTTTTGAAAAATCGGAATTTGTCTGAAATTTTGCGGGCAGAATTTCTGGCGACGACGAAATCACTCTCCGAGAAGAAACGACCACTCGCGATTTTTGATTTCGCCCAAATTGAGGAAGCCGAGCTCGGCGAATTTTTACAATTCTGGATGCTCGAAATTTATTTCCTCGCGCAAATTTTGGGTGTGAATTTCGCCGACCAGCCGGGCGTCGAGCGCGGCAAAATTTTGGCGCGGGCACGACTCGGCGCGAATTGAAAATTCCCCGCAAAAAAGAGAAAATCCTGCTTGCGTGAAAAAAAAGACCTCTTCAAATCGAACGCTCGTCGGCGGCATTTTGCTCACCTTCTTCGCGCTCGGACTTTTGCTGCTGCTCGGATTTTTTCTTTGGCAGAAATATGCCCGCCCAGATTCGCTCGCGGATATTTTGCCGGCAGAGGAAACGCTTTTTTTTGGCGAGCTGCAGCTCGATGAAAATGCGCAAGCAATCGGGAAAATTTTTGGCAGTGATGTCCGCGCGGAAATCGCCGGACTCGACTCGCTCGGCTTGGCGCATCCCGCGGACTTGCTCGCGCTCGCGCAAAATCACATCGGCGTCGCTTTTTTGGGCGCGACGCTTGATCCGCAAAATTTCGCGCTGATTTTCGATGTCGCTGACCGCGACGCGGCACTCGCGCTTCTGGAGCGAGAAGTCGCCGCAGGCGAGACACTCACCTCGCAAAATTTTCTCGGTCAGAAAATTTACGCGTTTCCGCGCAGTCGTCCGCTCGTTTTCACTTTTGCCCGCGGCAATTTGATCCTCGCCGCCGACTCGACGATTTTGCAAAAAATCGTCACCGCCATCAGCGCGCCGGAGAAACGCGTCGCGAGCTCGGAAGCCTTTCGCGCAGTCGCCGCGAAATTCAATCCGCGCGAAAATTTCGTTTTTTGTTCGCCGCGATTTTTGAATGAATTTTTCGCGAGCCGTTTCGTCGGTTTGCAAAAAGCGTTTGCCGTGCCCTTCCTCAATCTCTGGACTGCCGGCGGCGCGGCGTTTTCGGTCGACGGTGGAAAATTGAAAATCGAAGCGCGACTAATTTTGAAAAATTCCGCCGTAAAGACCGCGCCGTTCTTGGCAGTCGGAAATTTGGACAAAGAAATTTTTAATTTGTGGGGCGAAGAGACCAAGCTCCTTTTCGCGAACAAAAACCTGGCCAGCCAAATTGAGAATTTTTTAACCGCCAGCGCCGCGCAAAATTCTCCACTCGCGGTAATCACCCAAAGCTCCATCAAGAATTTTTTACAGACTTGGTTCGGGACTGGTTTCACAGAGCTGGAACTCGTACCACTGTTTGCGAGTTCGAGCGCGCTCGGCCTCACGACTTCCGGTGGCGCAGTCGCAGTTTTCACCGGCGACCAAACCGCGCTGTTTGAAAAATTGAAAACTGCCAACGGCAAAATTGCCGCGAGCGCAAAAACTGTCGAGCTCCCCGACACGACAGCCGGTCATGAGCTCGCAGTCGGCGACAGCGCGCCAGGCGCGACGGAAGAATTTTTCGCCAGCCAAAAAATCGAGATACTGCATTTCCCGCAAGCTGATTTGAGCTTCGTGCAGCTCGACAACTTGGCGATTTTCGCAACGGAAAAAGCCGCGCTCGAAAAAATGGTCGCGCGTTTCATGAGCGAAGAAAAATTCTTGTCGGACGAACTGCCGGCGAGCGGCAATATTTTTTACGCCCGACTCGATACAGCGGTGAATCCATTTTTGCAGCCCTTTCGCTTCATGCTCGCCGCTCTGAATTTCGAAAGCGACGGCGCTGAAATCGATTTCTCTTTCGCGCAATGAAGCATTCCCACCGCCGCTTGATCGACCTGAAAAAACGGGCGAGTCGTCCGCTCGTTGTTCAGCGTGCCGAAAAAATGCACACGAATGTTTTGCGCCTGGAAAAAATCAGCGCCCGCCAAAGTTTGCCGAGCGCGCAGCGCAGTTTTGATTTCACCCGCGCGAAGAAAATGAACTCCGGCAGTTCGATTTATCTGCCGTCGGAAAAATCACGCCGGATGAATTTCAGCCGACTGAAAATCGTCGCAGTGGCACTGGTGTTTGTCTTTATTTTAAATTTCGTCGGTGTCTTCGGCAGCGGCAAAAATACGGTCGAGCGCACTGTGACCGCAGCCTTTTCCGGCATTGGCGACCTCATCGCAGCGAGCCAAAGTTTCGCAGCAGGTGATTTCGCCGCTTCGCAAAATCGTTTCGCGCAGGCTGTCACGGTTCTGCGTGACGCAGAAAAAAATCTGATGGTCCTGGGCGGCGCGGGTGCGATTCTCGAGACACAGCCAGAAAGCGTGCAAGCCGGCAGTCGGCTCGTCTCCGCTGGAAAATTGCTCGCAAGCGGCGGCGAAAAATTCGCGGAAGCAGCGAATGAGCTCACAGTCGCATTTTCGAATTGGCAAATTCGCCAACAGGCGGTCAACGCTGGCGAACCAGTCGAAAGTTTCGCGAGCCAGCTCGAGGCACCAATTGCGCAAATTTTGGGTGGCGTGAGTGAGCTCGAAAGTGCGGCGGCGCTGCTCAAGCTCGTCGACACGCGAGTGCTCCCGACCGAGCTCGCGGCGAAAGTCCAGCAAGCCGTCACTGAATTGAATTTATTTTTGGAGCTCGCGCGTCCGCTCGCGAATACGCTCCCGACACTGCCTGCCCTGCTCGGTGAAAAAGTTCCCCGCCGCTATTTGATCTTGCTGCAAAATCCGACAGAAATTCGCGCGACGGGCGGCTTCATCGGCTCAGTCGGAATTTTGGATTTGGACAACGGCTTCGTAAAAAAATTCGAAATTAAAAATGTGTACGAAATCGATGGACAAATGAAGCAGCACTTCGACCCACCCGAGGGATTTGAATTCATCACCGGCAACTGGGGTTTGCGCGATGCGAATTTTCACCCCGACTTCCCGACTTCGGCTGCGGCAGCGGAAAAACTTTTTGAAGCGGCCGGCTTCGGTTCGGTCGACGGCGTCGCGGCGGTCAACGCGAGTTTTTTGGAAACGCTCGTGCAAACTTTCGGCGGGATCAAGCTCGAACGCTATCCGCGCAAAATCTCGGCTGAAGAACTCACGCTCCTGCTCTCACTCGTGATCGAGACGAAAATCGACGGTGCCGCCAATCCGAAAATTATTTTGGACGAAGTGCTCGCCGCAGTGAAAAACGAGCTCGCGAAAATTCCGCCAAGTGATCTCGCCGCACTCGTGTGGCACGCCGCCGCGGAAAAAGAAATTCAGTTTGCTTCCGGCAATGAAGATTTCTTGAATTTTGCTCGCGCCGCCGGACTCGCGAATGAACTTAAAAATACTGAGGGTGATTATCTTTTCGTCGTGAATACTTCCCTCTCCGGCAATAAATCCGACCGCTTCACCGCGAATGAAATCTCGCACACGACGACCATCGCGGACGACGGGACGGCGACCGACGAGCTCACGATTTTGCGCAAAGATGCGTGGAGCGACGCAGCAGAGCGCACGATTACAAACCTCGCGAAAGAATTCCGCATTCCACTCTCGGATAATTTGAGAGAAATCATGGGTCGCGGCAGGAACATCGACCTCGTGAAAATTTTCGTGCCGACTGGCAGTGAATTAATCTCAGTCGAGGGCGTGCCTGCCGAGAGCGTGACTGTGCACGAGTCTGTCGGCAAAACTTACTTCATGTTCTCGCTCACGACCCAGCCGAAATTTTCCCGCGAGGTGATCTTGAAATACCAACTGCCGCAAAAATTTGACGACACTTATTCTTTCCTCGGTGAATTCCAGTCGGGCGACCGCACTCGGGAAATCGAGAAAAGTGTCACACGCGCTGGCAATAAAATTTTCGGCGGAACAGTCGAGCTTGGTGCAGAAAAAAGTTGGGAGCTTTAATAACTTGATGTATAAATTTCATTGTTACTCTTATAAAATTAAAACCCTAACACCATACCTCTCTTATGACTAATGAAAAAGAAAACACTCGAAAGAAAAAATGTTTTTTAATAACCCCAATCGGCGAAATTGGATCAATTGTAAGGAGGCGCGTAGATCAATTCAAAGAATATATTTACGAACCTGCGCTTGAGGGGCAATACGAGATTATAAGATCGGATCAAATATCTACCCCTGGAAAAATAACAACTCAAGTCGTTGATCATATCTTGTATGATGATTTAGCAATCATTGACCTAACTGGATTTAATCCAAATGTAATGTATGAAATGGCAATCAGACACATAGCAAGAAAACCAACAATAAACATTTTTAATCAGGAAGAGAGACTTCCCTTTGATGTCCATAATTTCAGATCAATTCCTTACGATTGCACAAATTTAAAAATGGCAGATTGCCTAGTCGAAGAAATTAAAAAAGCCGTTCGAGAAATTAGCACCAAAGATTACCAAGCCCCTCAGATAATTAAACACAAACTTGATCTCGACACCATATTGAAAGATCCCGAAGAGTTTGTAATGCTTCTGAAAAAGCACTTGCCAATATCAAACAGCGAAACCACATCTCTATACTCTTCTGCAGCAAGCACTACTCCTGTAGTTTATCTCGAGAACCCAGGAGAATTTTCCGAATTATTCATCAATCCTTCTTTTCATAGATGTTCTGTTTGCGGCTATGGTTTTAAAATGAAGAACAACCCAAACACAGAACTTTTCGCCTTCGACACACGAAGTGTTGCCTGCCCAAAATGTGGAAACATCGATAAGTTTTAACCCCTAACCCGGGCTTTCTTCTTGAAAGTCAGCTCGGCGGCTTTTTTATTGAAATCAACTTTGACGGTATCGCCATTTTTGAATTTGCCGTCGAGGATCATGCCTGCCAGCTCGTCTTCAATTTTCTCGGTAATAGCGCGCCGCACTGGTCGTGCACCGTATCTCGGATTGTAAGATTTCTGCGCGAGGTAATCGAGCGCCGGCACCGTGAGCTCGATTTTGATTTTGCGCTCGCCTAATCTTTTTTCGAGATCAGCGAGATGCAACTTCACGATCTCCTTGATTTCAGCGGAGGTGAGCGGCTCGAAGACAACGACCTTATCGACACGGTTCAGGAATTCCGGGCGAAAGGTCTCTTCCAATTTATTCAAAACATCAGCCTTCACTTCTTCGAATTCAGCCTTGGCGTCACGCAATTCCGAGCCGACAGCAAAACCGATTTTGCCCGCCTGTGTCGTCATGCGCTCCGCACCGATATTGGAGGTCATCACGACAATCGTGTTGCGGAAATCAGTCCGACGACCGCGCGCATCAGTGAGGTGACCGTCTTCGAGAATTTGCAAAAGCAGATTTTGGAAATCGTGGTGCGCCTTCTCGACCTCGTCGAACAAGACGACGGAGTAAGGTCGGCGGCGGACTTTTTCGGTCAATTCTCCACCCTCTTCGTAACCGACATAGCCGGCCGTCGCGCCGACTAAGCGACTCGAAGAATGCCGTTCGGCAAACTCCGACATGTCGATCTTGATCAACGCGTCTTCGGAACCATAGACTTCGCGCGCCAAAGTTTTGACCAGCTCGGTTTTGCCGACGCCCGTCGGACCGAGAAAAATGAAAGAACCAATCGGACGATTCGGCGCAGCGATCCCAACGCGACTGCGGCGCACCGCCTGCGCGACTGATTTGATGGCAACTTTTTGACCGATAATCCGAGTCGCCAAAGTTTTTTCGAGATCTTTCAGGCGAATGACATCTTCCGCGAGCAATTCACCCGCCGGCACGCCCGTCGCACTCGCGACGACTTTCGCGACATCCTCTGCCGTCACGACCGGTGACTCGCCATTTTTGACAATCGGAGCAGCGTTCTTGGACGCTTCGATTTCGTTTTTGATTTGGAGCTCTCGTGCACGCAAATTCGCAGCGACTTCGTAATTTTGACCCGAGACAGCCGCCTCCTTTTGCGAAATTAATTTCGCGAGTTCGTCTTTCAGCTTTTTGATTTCACGGGAATCACCGCGACGCGCGACACCTTTGAGACTCGCCGCTTCGTCGATGAGGTCAATCGCTTTGTCCGGGAGGAAACGATCCGGCACATAGCGTTTGGACATTTTGACGGCAGTGACGAGCGCGGCATCTTCGATTTTCAAATTGTGGTGCTTCTCGAAACTTTCGCGCAGACCTTCGAGAATTTTGACTGAATCCTCTTCGCTCGGTTCCGGCACGCTGACCGGCTGAAATCTACGCGCCAGGGCTTTGTCATTCTCGACATGTTTGCGGAATTCGTCGAGTGTCGTCGCGCCGATGACTTGGATTTTGCCGCGGGCGAGCGCGGGCTTCAGAATATTCGCCGCATCGAGCGAGCCTTCCGCTGCACCCGTGCCAATCACCGTGTGCAATTCGTCGAGGAAGAGAATGACCTCGCCGGAAAATTTCGTCGCCTCATCAATGACTTTTTTGAAACGCTCTTCGAACTCGCCGCGATACTTCGTGCCCGCGACAAGCGCAGTCATCGAAATCATCAAGACGCGGCGGTCGAGCATCGACGCCGGAACTTTTTCCGCGACGATGGCACGCGCCAAACCTTCGACGACAGCCGTCTTACCGACACCAGGCTCGCCGGTCAGCACCGGATTATTTTTCGTTTTGCGATTCAAGATCGCAATCATGCGTGAAATCTCAGTCTCGCGTCCGATGACCGGATCGAGCTTCCCGGCACGCGCCTCGGCGGTCAGATCCGTCGTGAAATAATCGAGCGCGGGAGTTTTGGATTTTTGGCGCGGCGACTGCGGTGGCGGCGCGAAGTTGTTGCCCTCCGGCGAATCTTTGTGCGCGTAGGCGTCGTCGAAATTTTGGTTTTGGTTCTGGCGTGAAATCACCTGCTGCAACGAGCCAAAGAGAATTTCGAGCGGATGCACATTTTTCGGAATCGACTGCGCATCGCTCGCATCGCGGAAAATTTCTTCGATTTGCTTGCGCACATCCGCCGCGCGGATTTTCATGTTTTCGAGAATGACTGTCGCCGCGGTATTTTCCTGACTGACCAAAGCGTACAGAAGATGCTCCGTCCCGACGGCGGCGTGATTGAAACGGTAAGCCGTCCGGATCGCGTCTTCAATGACTTTTTTCGCGAAGCCCGAGAGGCTACCCGACTCAGTCGAATCCGCTGGGCGATTCGTCGGCGTGCGACCGACAGTCTGCAAAACCAATTTCACATTTTCCGCAGTCACGCCGAAGCCGAGCAAGACGGAAGCACCGAGTGATTCGGGCTGCGTCAGAATTCCAAGCAAAATATGCTCGGTCCCGACATAAGAAAGTCCCGCTGCCCGCGCCTGATCTTGGGCGACGATGAGCGCGCGTTTCGCTTCCTTCGTAAATTTATCAAAATTATTAAACATCAATTTTTGTGGTTAATTTTTTTATCTAACATCGGTGAATTGTAGCATAAATTTGTTCATCATTCCACGCAAATAGCTTGCTAAAAGACTTTTCTTTTGTAAAGTATTAACTGATTTTAATCACAATTTATGCAAGATAAACTTCCAAATCCAGAAGAAACTCTCAAAAGTATTTTTGGGAAAAAATTGACTCCTGCGGAAATCACCCAAGTAGAAACAATAAGAAGTCAGGTATCTGGAACTAACAAATATTTTGATGGAGCCAAAAAGATAGAAGAGACTGGCGATGCAATCAGACTCCTGTTAAGAAAAACCAAAAAATAAATTCTTGCTAAAATCAGCAAGATGCAACTCGCCACAAAATTCCTCGGCATCTCGCTCGAAAATCCCCTTGTCCTCGCGAGCGGTATTTTGGGCACGACTGGCGCGAGTCTCGCCACCGTCGCGAAAAATGGAGCGGGTGCGGTGACATCGAAATCCGTCTGGCTGCGCAAACATCCCGGTCATGCGAATCCAACCGTCCTCGATCTCGGCGGTGGAAATCTCATCAACGCCGTCGGCCTGCCGCATGGCGGCATCGAGGAAGCGCGCGTTGAATTCGCGAATTTCCGGAAGCTGTCGGGAAAACCGCTCTTCGCAAGTATCGCCGCGAGCAATTTAAAAGAATTCGGAGAAACCGCCGCAGCTGTCGCGGAGCTGAAACCAGATTTGATTGAGCTAAATATCTCGTGTCCGAATGTCGCGAGTGAATTTGGCCGACCTTTCGCCTGCGATTTAAAAGATGCAGCAGCCGCTGTGAAAATTGTGAAAAAACAGATTGGCAAAATTCCGCTCGCAGTGAAGCTCTCACCGAATGTCGCGAGTATCGCGGAAATTGCGCGGTCAGTCGAAGCCGCAGGCGCCGACGCAATCACGGCGATCAATACAGTCGGTCCCGGCATGGTCATCGACACCGAGACTGCGACGCCAATCCTGGCGAATAAATTCGGCGGACTATCCGGTCCGGCGATCCGCCCGCTCGCGGTCAAAGCGATTTTCGAAATTTTCCAGGCAGTGAAAATTCCGATCATCGGTGTCGGCGGCGTGACGAATGGACGCGACGCGATTGAATTTTTGGAAGCGGGCGCGACCCTCATCGGCATCGGTTCGGCGGCAAAAAATGGACCAGAAATTTTTGCCCAAATCACACGCGAAATTACGGAATTCTGTGAGCGCAAAAAAATTAAAAAGGTCTCCGCCCTCATCGGCCTCGCCCATAAAAAATAATTGTCACTCCCACACTCCATTGTCCTTCGCGCCACGAAGTGGCCCCTTCGGGGCGAAACTTGTCCTCGAGAAATCGGGGAGCGTGAATCCAGTAAGTTCAAAGCTATGAAAATATTCTCTCGTCTCGCTCCTGCAAATAAATACCTAGTCAAAATTTTAAATTTAAAATTTTAAATTGTCTGAGACTCTCCCCACCGTTTACGAAATTCAGAAAGTCATCGCCGAAGCTGATGGCATCAAAACGCTTGTTTTCAAGAGGAATTTTGACTTCACCCCCGGACAATTCGTGATGGTCTGGCTGCCGCGCGTAGAAGAAAAACCGTACGGAATTTGGCGCACGAAAAAAGGCGAGTTCCGCATCACTGTTTCCGCCATCGGTGAATTTTCGAGAAAACTGGCGGCGCAAAAAGTCGGCGCGCCAGTCGGAATTCGCGGACCCTTCGGTCGCGGTTTCTCTGTCTTGAAAAAAAAGAAAGTGGTCTTGGTCGGCGGCGGCTTCGGCGTCGCACCACTTCTCGGACTAGCGGAGCGACTTGAGCATTGCGAAATTGATTTCATCATTGGCGCTCGTTCGAAAAAATTTTTATTTGGTGAAAAATACGCCGCGAAAATGGGAGCGAAAGTTTCGATAGCGACGAACGACGGCACTCGCGGCACGCAGTGTTTCACGACTGACCTGCTCGCAGAAATTTTGGCGAAAAAGAAAACAGATTTTGTGTTCACCTGCGGTCCGGAATTAATGCTGCAAAAAGTCGCACAAATTTGCCACACTGCGAAAGTCCCGAGCGAGCTGAGCCTAGAGAGAATGATGAAATGCGGCATCGGCGTCTGCGGCAGCTGCGCGATGGACGACGGCGGATTTTGCGTCTGCCGCGAAGGACCAATCATCGAGGGCGAGCGCGCGCTGAAACTAGTTGAATTCGGCAAATACCGTCGCGATTCAGTCGGCGAGCGCGTGAAATTCTAAACTTGACAATTAAAAATTTGTAGTTAAAATTAGTTTCTATTTTTAATTTTCAAAAGATGAAAGACCCAATGGAGAGCTGGCTACATAAGGCCGCAAGAGCCGCCGAAACAACAGAACCCGTTAAGCTTGGTCCAGTCTTAAAGCGAGAAGCCGACAGGTTGGATATCTCAGAGATTCTCTTGTGCAGCGGCAATGAGGTTTTTCTTATATTTGTCGCAGGTAGAAAAAAAATCGGTCGAGGTGAGAGCTTTCATTGCCCAGCAGCGATTAATGACAAAACAAGAAAATGTCATTTCACGAATAGGCATTGCCCGAAAGATGCGATGCCAACCACAGAAGAGGAACATGCTCTTTTGCGCGACCGAAGACTTTACGAGAAACTATTGTCTAAAATCGAAACCCCAAAAGAGTAATTTGGCGCGAACACAAAATTTGTTCTAAAATCGGCGCATGAAAAAAGCACTCACCTCTTTCCTCGCGTTCGTCCTTTCGTTCGCGTCTGTTTTGGCGGCGACGCCTGTCGATCTCATCATCGACTCCGCCGGCAAGATTCAGATTGACGAGCAAAATCCCCGCGTCATCACCGGCTGTTGGGATAGCGACAATCAGGCGGTGATGTTTTATCGCAATGCCGATCGGACGATTTTTGCGAATGAAATTTGCGACATGCCAAATAGCGAAACGCGCGGACTCGGTCTCACGACCACGGCACGCGCGCTGAATTATTCTGATTTCTTGGACAAAACGCTCGGCGAGCTGACGGATAAGACGACCGACACAGTCCTCGGTAGTCTCGGTGCTTACGATTACGCTTGGCTGAAAGCCTTTTTGAAACTCGACGGCGCCTGCGGGAAATTCGATGTGCTCGCTTTCCACCCTTTCCACTTCGGCGTCGCGCCGGATGAAGTCAATGCGGAGAAGAGTGCCAATTACACCGTCGAGCAGTGGGTGAATTTTTACCGCCAGATTCTGAAAGATGCCGGCTGCGAAAAACCAATCTGGGTGACCGGTTTCGGTTTCGCACCGACGCAATACGAAGACCAAGCCGCGGTGAGCACGACCGAGCAAGGTGATTTCGCGATTAAGGAACTCGTGATGCTGCTCGGCTCAGGCGTGAAACGCGTCGGCTATTCAAATATCGCGGGCTTCGCACTTCCCGACGAAGCCGTCACGACTTGGAATAATCTCGCTCATTCGCTCGTCGGCGCAAAATTCGAAAACCTCACAATGAACGGCGAAAATTATTGTCCGGTCGCGACTAGCTGCTTTAATCCTGAGGCGAATTACAAAGCAGCGGGCAGTTCGATTTTCGGTTTGCCGAAAGAGCCAACTGAAATGCAAAAAAATCGCACCTACTCATTTTTGAAAGACGACGGTTCGCGCGTCTTTGTTTCTTGGACGACGGGCGATGTCGGCGTCAATATCGTTCAATCACCTTTCTCGGATATCTCGCCCGTGAACGCGCACCTCGCCGCTATCCTCGGACTGACTAAGCTCGGCATAATCACGGGCTACACGAATGGAACTTTCGGACCGGACTTACAAATTAATCGCGCGGAGTTTTTGAAAATTTTGGTCGGTGCGACCAAAGACAAAAATCTCGCCATCTCCGGCACGAATTGCTTTCCGGATGTCGGCAGCGAATGGTTCGCGCCCTATATTTGTTATGCGAAATCGCGCGGCTGGGTGGGCGGATATTCTGACGGCAAATTCCGTCCGGCCAATCCGATCAATCGCGCCGAGGCAGTGAAAATTTTGGTGAGTGCCTTCGGCTGGCCGGTGACTGCGACGAGCGGTGCCTGGTACACGCCCTTCGTGAATGCCGCACTCGCGAAAAATGTTCTGCGCACGGGCGAAGCGAAAGATTACGACAAAGCCGAAAATCGCGGCTTCATCGCAGAGCTGGTCTGGCGCGCTCTCGGCAATTAAAAAATGCCGAAGTCGAAACCCATTTGACAGAACTTTTGTGAGATTTTTTCGGGATGACAATTCCCTTCATCGTCTCACTCGGACTGACTTTGGTGGCAATGATTTTTTTAAGCTTGGTGAAAACCACTCCTAAATTAATTTAGCCGAATAATTGCAGGCTCACCGCCATCGTCGCCATGCCTGCAATCAAGCCGTAAAGTGAAAGATGGTGCTCACCGTATTCGCGTGCCGTCGGAAGTAGTTCGTCGAAAGAAATGAAAATCATAATTCCCGCAACCGTAGCAAGAAGAATTCCGCAGGCTAAACCGTTTAAAAACCAAAAGAAAAGTGCAAAACCAAGCAGCGCACCGAGCGGCTCGGTCAGTCCAGAAAGCAGAGAATAAAAAAAGGCTTTTTTGCGCGACCCAGTCGCGAAATAAAACGGAATCGCAACCGCAATTCCCTCGGGAATATTGTGAATCGCAATCGCCAAAGCGATTGGCAAACCAATTTTGGTATCTTGCATCGTCGCGACAAAAGTCGCCAAACCTTCGGGAAAATTATGAATCGCGAGAGCGAAGGCAATAAAAGTTCCAGTTCGCAAAAGTTTTTTGCGCTGCAAAAGTTTGAAATGGTGTTTTTTGATTTCCTCAATTCTGTGAATTTCGTGAGGGTTTTCCGCTGAAGGAATTAACCAATCGATCAAAGCTGTTATCGCCATTCCGCTAAAGAAAACGGTCAAAGTAATCCAACTGCCTAGATTTTTACCCAAATTGTCGATTATCAAAACTCCCGCTTCACGCAAAAGCTCGACCAAAGAAATATAAATCATGACTCCTGCCGAAAAACCCAGCCCAATCGAAAGCGACTTCGTATTTGTCTTTTTAGTGAAACAAGCCAGCGCGCCGCCAATCCCAGTCGAGAGTCCGGCGAAAGTTGTGAGTGCGAGCGCGATTAAAAAAACTTCGAAATCCAAATTGGGAAGATTCTACTCGCCTGCCGAAATTTTGAAAGTCGAATTTTTGTCGGTCTCGCGACTCCGCCGGACTGACTGTACTCGCGATGCTTTTTTTGAGCTTTGTGAAAACCGCACCAACTGAAAAATATTTATAACTGTCATCCCTCTCGGTAGAAACGCGATTAATCGCGTTTCTATGTTCTTTTATTGTAAAATTATCCGCACGGAGGGGTGGCCGAGTGGTCGATGGCAACAGTCTTGAAAACTGTCAGACCCGCAAGGGTCTCGTGGGTTCGATCCCCACCCCCTCCGCCAAAGTTTTTTGTCATCAATAATTTATGAGTCCAGAAACCATAATCGCGTTAATAGCATCTTTCGGTTTTGGCGGATTAATCACCGCCATCGCTTCTCACTATTTAGCTAAAGGGAAAGAAATTGACTTTAAAAAACACGAGCAAAAAGAAAAACGCTATCGCTCTACATTGTTGTATATGGACGTTTATTTTAAGCCTGAGAATATTAAATTTCTTTCTTCAAGGCAACCAGATATTTTTTCCCAAAATGATGTCATCGAATACTTAAAAGCAGAATATCATGAAATGATTCTTTATAGCCCAAAAAGTGTTTTAATGTCCATTAAAAAGTTTATTGAAAAACCAACTCACGATAATTTTTTCGAGACTATTTTAGAAATGCGAAGAGATTTATGGATTAAAGAAAAAGACTTGAGCGTTTCTGAAGTTAGAATAGATTTTCCAAAAGATAAATGAAATCAATCTCTCTCGTCTCGTGGAATGTCAACGGAATTCGCGCAGTCGCGAAAAAAGGTTTCCTCGAATGGCTGGCAAAATCGCCCGCCGATTTCGTCGCGATTCAAGAAACGAAAGCCGCGCCGAATCAACTCGGCGCCAATTTGCTCGAGCCCGACGGCTACCGCAGCTTTTGGAATTCCGCAGCTCGACCCGGCTATTCTGGCGTCGCGCTTTATGCGAAAACTGAACCACTCAAAATCCAGACTGAATTCGCCGCGCCGGTTCTGAATGGTGAAGGTCGCATCCTGCTCGCCGAGCTGCCCGAATTTTATTTTCTGAATGTTTATTTTCCGAACGGCAAAATGAGCGAAGCGCGGCTGCGATTTAAACTGGAATTTTACGAGGAATTTCTGAAGCTGATTGAAAAATTACGCAAGAAAAAACCAATCGTTTTTTGTGGCGATATTAATACTGCCCATCGCGAGATTGACCTCGCTCGACCGCAGGAGAATGAAAAAATTTCTGGTTTCCTGCCAATCGAGCGCAAGTGGCTCGATAAATTAATCGCCAAAAATTATCTCGACACATTCCGCGAGCTGCATCCCGACGAAGTGAAATATTCCTGGTGGAGTGTGCGCTCCGGCGCGCGCGAACGGAATGTCGGCTGGCGCATCGACAGTTTTTTCGTCTCAGCAGAATTGAAAAAAAATATTGTGCGCGCCGAAATCCACGACGAAATTCTAGGCAGCGACCACTGCCCGATTTCACTCACACTAAAATTTTAGAAATAGTTCGAACCCGACATTCTGAAATTTTTGTCCACCGGACTACCGACGAACGAGCGCAAAAAAATCCGGCGAATGGAATGAGCAATCGGATTTTTTCGTGAGCGAGTCGATGTAGTCCGCAAAAATTTCAGACAGTCGGGCAGTTTTTTGTGCTACTTTTTTGCTGTCAAAAAAGTAGTGAGCCAAGCGCAGCGTTTTGAAAAAAACTTATTTATCATCCCCGTTTCCTTCTGTCATCCCCGCGAAAGCGGGGATCCAAAAAATACCAATCGTAAATAATTCGTAGAAACATTGCACCACAAAGTGGTCCCTTAGGGATGCAATGTTTCTACTGCGATTACATTTTTTCGGGTGCCTCAATACCGAGCAGCCCAAGTCCTGTTTTTATGATTCCCGCTGTTTGCTTCACTAGACCAAGACGCAGTCGTTTAAGCTCTTCACTCTCAGCGTTCAGCACGCGAGATTTGTGATAAAAGTTATTGAAATCTTGCGCCAGCTCGTAAATGTAAGTCGCAATAAGATGGGGGTGATAGCTCTGCGCAGCTTCCTCGACGACTCCTACGAATTTGTCTAATTTCAAGGCGAGCTGTCTCTCAATCGGAGTGGAGAATTTTTCAATGTTTTGCGGCAGAGTAAATTCGCCGGCTTTGCGGGAAATGGAGCAAGCGCGAGCATGGGTGTACATGAGATACGGCGCAGCGTAACCCTCGAAAGAAAGAGCGGATTCCCAAGTGAAAGTGATATCGGACTCGCGACCGTGACCGAGGTCAGCGAATTTGACCGACCCAATCGCCAAATCTTTGATCAGCTTTTCACGCTCCGCACCCGCAATCTCGCAATTCTTCTCCGCCAGCACAGCCTTCATCTTTTCTTCCGCCTCATCGAGTAAATCTTCCAATCTAATCACGCGCCCTTTTCGCGTGCTCATTTTTCCCTCTGGCAACCGCACCATTCCGAACTTCGCGTGGACAAGCTCAGTATTTTTTAAGCCTTCGCCAAAGCACTTTTTTGCCACAACAAAAAGCTGCTTAAAATAAAGCTCTTGATCAGAACCAACCGCGTAAACGATTTTTTTAGGCTTGAATTTTTCGATACGATAGTCAATCGCAGCAAGATCACGAGTTGCATAAAGAGTTGAACCATCGGACTTGCGAAAAAGTAATGGTCCCCAACCTTCCTCCTCAAAAGTCGCAATCAATGCGCCTTCGCTTTCCTTAGCAACACCTTCCCTCACTAATTTTTCAATTTCTTCACTAAGCCTATTCAAATACCAGCTCTCTCCCGCCTCTTGATAATGTTCAAGATTATTTTCATTCCATTGTTTATTATTTTCCGGAAACGGAACTTCAAGTCTTTTATGTATTTTATGAAACTCTTTCCGACTTAAGTAGATAAACTTAAGCCATAAAACTATATCGGGATTTTTTTCCAAAAATTCTTTTTCCGTCGCCTCTCCTGCTTCGTGTAAAGATATTTTGATCAAAACCTTAAGACGCTCTAATTGTGCTTTTTCTAGATTTTTAAAAGTCACTCTCGCCTCATCTTCTAACTCCGGATTTTTCTCCGCCTCCTCGTGAAAGCGAACATACAAATCATTCAGCTCTTGAATCGTCGCATCTTCCGGTTTCTTATCTCCCGCCCATTTATTCCACGCCACAATCAATTTTCCAAACTGTGTGCCCCAATCGCCGAGATGATTGTCGCCGACGATGCGCCAGCCGATGAATTTGTAAATATTGCAGAGAGCTTGCCCGATGATATTTGAGCGGAGGTGCCCGACCGACATCGGCTTCGCGATATTCTCGCCACCGAAATCCACGACGATCAAAGGAGAATTTTTGCTTACTTCTTTTGGTTCGATTTTTTTGCGCGCGGCTTCCCAGATTACCGAGTCCTTTAGAAATATATTGATGAAACCTGGACCGGCAATCTCAGCCTTCGCCACGAGCTCGCTCGCGGAAATTTTCGTAGCAATTTCAGTCGCCAGCTCGCGTGGGTTCTTGCCGAGTTGTTTAGCGAGAATCAGCGCGGCATTCGTCGCGAGATCGCCGAATTGCGAATCCGGCGGTGTCTCGAGCGTGAAGTCGATTTTCGCAGGAAGTGCGTCGGAAACTATCTTTTGAATCGTGGCAAACATGCGAGGATTTTAGCGGAGTTTGTTGAAGTCGGCAGCTGGAAACCATAAAATCAAGCGGTGAAAGACTCTCGCGATACAAATGCCGACGAAGCCAAATCTGTTTTGCATGACCTCAAAATTACAGGTGAGACCCTCCGCGCGGCACGCAGTAAGAAGGATGTGATTGATTTTACGATTCGAATTTTTCGCAAACTTGGTTTCGACCGCGTACGAGTTTGGCTCATCGACGAAGATCGCAAAATTTATTACGGCGCGAAAGCGAGCTACTTACCGGATGCCGAATTCCAAAAAGCCCAGACCTCGCTCGACGGCAAAGTTTTGCCCAATGATTATGTTTCGTACCTAAAGAAAAAAAAACCCTATCGCAATACGACGATGCCGCTTTTGAAAAAATTTTTTGGTGACTTCAATTCCAACTACACCGTCGGTTTCCCGATGCTAGCCGGCAAAAAACTTTTGGGTGTAGTCTCGGTGGATAATTTATTTTCTGGACGCAAAATTGATCTGGAAGGCAGCGAAACCAAGATCATGCCGTTTGTGAATCACATCGCGCTAGTGCTAAACCGCGTGATTACCGATGAAAAAATCAAGGCTGTAAATCGCGAACTGAAAAACAAAATTGATGAAGCGACGAAAAAGCTAAAAACGAAAAACGAAATTTTGGAAAAGCTGGCGCATTACGATCAGCTGACCAGCCTGCCCAATCGCCGCTTTCTGCAAAAATTTTTAAGTGAACGCCTGCACCGCAAAAATAAATCTTTTATTTACGCGATGCTTGACATCGATTTTTTGAAACATGTCAACGACACTCGCGGTCACAACGCCGGAGATCAGCTGCTCGTGAAGCTCGGCGCAATTTTGAAAAAAGATCAGGATATCGAATTCGCTGCGCGTTTCGCTGGCGACGAATTTGCGTTTTTGCTTCGCAACCTTAGCCGAGCCAAGCGCGACCAAGCCCTGCAAAGAATTCTGCGCAAGATTAAAAAAACAACTGGGCACACTGCCAGTATCGGCTGCATCAGTTTGCCCCACCCCGAAGTTGCTTCGCTCACAGATTTGATGCGTCTCGCCGACGATGCGCTTTATCATGCAAAACACACCGGGCGCAATCGCTTCGTCTGCGCGGGTGAAAAAAATGAGCAAATTCACTCATTCGCAGAACGCAAATTAAATTTACAAAAAATTGAGGAGCAGGGCACTTTCGCGCTCGACTACATCCGCCAGCTCGCCGCGATTAATAAAATTTCGGAGATTCTGCGCACGGCGAAAAACGAGCAGCAAATTTTTCACAAAATCGTTTCCACTTTCCGCAGTGAGCTCGCCTTCAGGCGCGTCCTGATTTTTGCACGCAACGGAAACCATGAATTAAAAATTGTGGCGCATTCTCAAAAATTCGAAAAAGAATTGGCTGCCGAAATTCTCGACTTAACCAAGGCGCTCAATTTGCCGCATCAAATCGAACAAGTCGGACGCGCGCGGCGGATTATCACGATTGATACGCAAAAAAAAATGTTCACCGAACTGCAAAAATTCAAAATCGGCAACGCGCTCCTGATTCCGCTCATTGGCAGAAAACACATCTTGGGAATGATTTTCGCAGAACACGACCAGCAGAAAAAATTCCGCAAAAGTGATTTTGATTTTTTTCTCACACTCGGCGATCAAATCGAAAATGGTGTCGCCAAAGCCCGCGCGGGCGCGGAGATCGAAAGCTTCAACCGTAAACTTAAAAAGGAAGTCGATGCAGCGACAACTCAGCTAAAAAAATATTCCAACTCACTCGAAGAAAAAGTCCACGACAATCAAGAGCTGCGCGAAAAAGAACAACGGGCGCATTTCGAATTGATTTCTGCACTCGTCACAAGCATCGAGGAAAAAGATATTTACACGCGCGGTCACTCCGTGCGAGTCGCGAGCTACGCGGTGAAGCTCGGGCGCGCGCTCGGTCTGAAGAAAAAGACGCTCACCAATCTGCGCTACGCCGGACTACTGCACGATGTCGGCAAAGTCGCCGTCGATCAGTCAATTTTGCAAAAACGCACCGCACTCAGCGAGAGCGAAACGCGCGAGCTGGAAAACCATCCAAATATCGGCGCGAAAATTGTCTCGTCGGCCAAATTTTTGGAAGCCGCGACAGCAGCCATCCGTGAGCACCACGAACGCTGGGACGGCTCGGGCTACCCTAGCGGCATCATCGGTAAAAAAATTCTACTCGAAGCGCGCATCATCGCCATCGCCGACGCTTACGACGCGATGATAACCCGCCGCAGCTACGGTCGCAAAATGAATCGCCTCGAAGCCATTCGCGAACTCGAAATCGGCAGCGGTAAACAATTCGATCCGGAGCTCGCGAAAATTTTTATTCAACTGCTGAAAAGCGGACACATGCGCAAACCCAAATCTAAATTTTCCAAAATTTAAAATGCCCGCGCTACTTTTTTTTGGCGAACATAATTTTCTGATTCAGAAAGAAGTTCAGCGGCTTGTCGCAGAATTCAAGCAGCAACAAGGCGATCTCAATCTCGCGATTTTGGAAGCACGCGAAAGCGACGAAGGCAAAATCATCGCCGCAGCTGAGACGCCGCCATTTTTGGGCAAGGCGCGGCTCGTCATCGTGCGCGATTTCGATTTCAAAAAATCTTCTGAGCGGCTCGCAAACTTCATCATGAGCGTACCGGAATATACGACGCTCATCGTGACGGCGAAAACAGCGGACGCGCGCACGAAACTTTTCAAAGCTTTGCGCGATAGCGGCACGGTGAAAGAATTCGCCCCGCCGAAACCGGCAGAATTCAAGAAGTGGCTCGCGGCGGAAATCACGCGGGTCGGTTTGGCGATTGAGCCAGCGGCGGTGGAATTGCTCGCGACTTTCACCCTCGGCGATTGCGCCGCAGCAGTGAACGAGCTCGCGAAACTCAAAACTTTTGCGGGCACTGGGAAAATTTCGCGCGCCGATGTGCGCGCGCTCACGCATCCCAATCTGCATGTTTCGGTTTTTAATTTGACTGACGCGATTGGCGCGCGCCGCATCGAGAGCGCGCTCGCCGACCTCCACGACATCGTCGACCGCGGTGAAAACTTGGTGCAAATTTTTTTTATGGTCGTGCGCCAATTTCGGATTTTGCTGAATTTGAATGCGCTCGCCGCCCGCAATCTCCCACCCGCCGAAATCGCTCGCGAGTTGAAACTGCATCCTTTCGTCGTGCAAAATTCTTTGCAACAGGCGCGCAATTTTTCGGAAGCGGAGCTTTTGGCAGCGCACGCGAAACTGCTCGCCATCGATGTCGCGATGAAAACCGGACGACTGAATTACTCGTCGACCAACCCAGGCGAATTCGCACTCGCGCTCGAAAAATTCATTGTCAGCTTTGCTTGACTTTAAAATTTAATCTTTTAAAATAATTTTATGAAACTAGGAATTTTTTACTCCCATCCGCGCATCGAAGAAAAAGCGCTTTTTGCTGCGGCGGAAAATGATCCGGAGATCGAGCTGGTGAAAATTCGCGACAACGAAGTCGCACTCGACCTCCACGAAAATCCGGCGATTCTCGACTGCGATGTCGTGCTGCTCCGCAGCGTCTCGCACACGAAGAATTTTTACATTGCGAAATTTTTAGGCGCGCGCGGCGTAAAAGTCGTCAACGATTTCCGGACAATTGAGATTTGCGGCGATAAATTTTTGACTTCGATTGAGCTCGCGCGCAACGGCGTACCGACTCCACGCACGAAAGTTTGCTTCGACGAGGAGCAAGCACTCGCGACGATTGAAGCCTGGGGTTACCCTGTCGTGCTGAAGCCGGTCGTCGGCAGCTGGGGTCGCATGCTGAGCAAAATCAATGACCGCGATGCCGCGGAGACTGTCCTCGAACACAAAACTGTCTTGGGTGGAATCACCCACTCGCAGATTTTTTACATTCAGGAATTCATCGAGAAAAAAAATGGCAGCGATATCCGTGCGGTCGTGATTGGCGATGAAATCGTCGCAGCGATGCGCCGCAAATCCGAGCACTGGATTACGAATACCGCCCGCGGCGCAGCCGTCGAACGCTTCGAGATTACTGCCGATTTCGAGAAGCTGGTGAAATCCGCCGCCGCAGCCGTCGCAAACAAGCCGGCACTCCTCGGTGTCGATCTCGTCGAGACGAAGTCCGGGCTGCAGGTCGTCGAAGTAAATTCCGGTGTCGAATTCCACGGACTGATGGAGGCCGCGGGCGATGTCGACATTCCCGGAAAAATTATCGAATTCTGCAAAAAAGCAGCGGTTTGATAAAATGCCTCGGTGCAACTTGAAGCAATTATCGGCCTCGAAATTCACGCGCAAATCGCGACAAAAACGAAGATGTTTTGCAGCTGCGACAATGACGCTTTTGGCGCAGCGCCCAATTCGAAAGTTTGTCCGATTTGCTGCGGTCATCCCGGGACACTGCCCGCACCGAATAAAAAGGCGCTTGAGCTTGGTGTGAAAGCTGCGCTCGCTCTAGATTGCACGATTCCGGCGAAATCGAAATTCGACCGCAAGAATTATTTTTATCCGGATCTGCCTTACGGTTATCAGATTTCTCAATTCGACGAGCCGATTTCAATCCAGGGCAAAGTCACGATTCGCCTGAATGGCGCGGAAAAAGTAATCGGCATCACGCGCCTGCATCTCGAAAATGACGCGGGCAAACTCACGCATGTCGGTAATTTCAGCCTGTGCGACTACAATCGCGCCGGCACGCCGCTGATGGAAATCGTCAGCGAGCCGGATTTGCGCAGCGCCGCCGAGGCGAAAATTTACGCGGAAGAGATTCAAAAAATTCTGCAATTCGTCGGCAGTTCCGGCGCCGATCTTTTCAAGGGCGAGATGCGCTTCGACGCGTCGGTCAGCCTACGCGAAGTCGGGACGGAGAGATTAAATCCGCGCGCGGAGATTAAAAATTTGAATTCTTTCAAAGCACTTGAGTCCGCGATTGATTTCGAAATCGGACGGCAGAAAAAATTGTGGGCGGCGGGCACACCACCGACCGGTGATTCGACCGTCGGCTGGGACGATGATTTGGGCGAAACATTTTTGATGCGTGCGAAAGAATCAGCCGCGGATTACCGCTATTTTCCTGAGCCGGACATTCCGCCGCTTGTTTTGAAAAAAGATTTTGTCGAAAAATTACGCGCCGAACTACCTGAGCTGCCACTCGCGCGCAGGGAAAGATTTGTCGCGGAATTCGGCATCACCGAGGACGACGCGCTGAATCTGACCGAATCGAAAAATTTGGCGGACTACTTCGAGACGGTCGTAAAAATTTCCGGCGATGCGAAAAAATCCGCAGCCTGGATCCTGAGCGAGCTGCTCGCCAAGATGAAAGAAGCCAGTTTGAAAATTGAGGAACAAAAAATCACAGCCGAAAACTTGGGCGCGCTGGTGAAAAAAATTGTGAGCGGTGAAATCAGTGGCAAAATCGGCAAAGAAGTTTTCCCCGAAATGTGGGCGAGCGGCAAATTAGTTGACGAGATTTTGCAAGACAAAGGCCTTGAGCAAATTTCAGATTCCGGTGAGCTCGAGAAATTGGTCGAGCAAGCCATCGCCGCGAATCCAGCCGCGATTGAGGATTTTCGCAATGGCAAAGACCGCGCACTCGGCGCGCTCGTCGGCACAGTGATGAAGCTCTCGAAAGGCCAAGCCAATCCCGCCAAAGTAAATGAAATTATTTTGAAAAAAATCGGCAAGTAAATTTGCGCGCGAAAATTTTTTGAGCTAAATTTGTGTTCGATGTTTGCCACTTCTTCCGACATTCTAAATGTCGTCCTCGCCGCCTCAATCGGACTCGTCGCGCTTTTCCTATCGATTGCACTCTTTTACGCGATTTTCATTTTGCGCGACCTCGGTGAATTGACGCAGACGCTGAAACAAACCGCGCGCCGCGCGAACGATGTTTTGATTCAACCGACTAAATTTTTGACTTTCCTCTTTTCCAAAGCACGCGTCATTACCGAGCTTGTCGAAAAGCAAATCGAGAAAAAAATGCGTGCGAAAAAATAAGCTCAATCTCTCAACTCACGGCTGGCGACGAGGATTTTTTGCCAGTCCGAAATCGGGAGATCCTCCGGGCGTAAATCCAAATTAATACCCGCCTGCGCGAGAATCTTTTCGGCAACGGCTTTTTTGCCTGTGAATCCAGCCGCGAAACTACCGCGAATTTTTTTGCGCGGAGCGCGAAATCCAGCGCGGACAATTTCAAAAAAATCTACGAGATCCGCACGCGGAATTTCCGGATTAGGTTTGAGTGTAATTTTCAGAATCGCCGAATCGACTTTCGGCGGTGGCAGAAAACTCTGCGGCGGGACCAGCGCGACAATTTCTGGCTCACCAAAAATTCGCACTTCGAGCGCCAGTAGCGACAGTTTTTTTGCCTCGCAAATTTTTTGCGCAACTTCTTTTTGGACGAGCAAAACTGCAATCTGCGGCGGCTGATTTTCCAGAAAAAATTTACGGAGAATCGGTGAAGTCAGGTAATAAGGAATATTCGCGATGAGCTTGAAATTCTGAGTCGGCGGTGTGAAGTGCCGGACATCGATATTTTGGAGCTCAACATTTCCCAGGTCGGCAAGATTTTTTTGCAGCGTCGGAAAAATTTTATTGTCGAATTCGAGCGCAATGACTTTTTGAACTTTCTGCGCGAGCGCACGCGTCAGTGTCCCGAGACCCGCTCCGACCTCGACGACCACATCGGATTTTTGCAATTCGCCCGCTGCCAAAATTTTGGCGAGCACTGTGGCGTCCACAAGAAAATTCTGACCAAGCGCGTGGTCGGCGCGCAAATTATTTTGGCGCAAAAATTCTTCGAGCTCGAGCGAGGAAGTGAACTTCATTTCTCGAGACGAATCAACTTGAGCGAATCAGCCGCGCCGGAGAGAATCGTCACATTTTCCCGGGGAACACTGAACTCGCCAGCAAGAAATTTTTTCAGCTCGGCATTCGCTTTACCTTTTTCCGGCGTCGCCGCGACGCGAATCTTGAGCGTCTGCTCGTCCAAGAATCCAACGATGGCGTTTTCGACTGACTTCGGAATAACTTTCACGCGCAGCGTCAGCCGCCCGGTTTTTTCAAATTCGGTAAAAAGTTCATTCAGTGTTTTCATTGCAAATTTTTACGCCGCCATTTTTCGATTTTGCCGTGATCGCCCGTGAGCAGAATCTCCGGAACTTTCATGCCGCGAAAATTTTCCGGCCGCGTGAAGTGCGGATATTCTTTTTTACGATTGAGTCTCTTCGAGAAACTTTCCTCGGCAGTACTTTCATTTTTGCCGACGACTCCGGGAATGAGCCGCGCGACCGCGTCGATGAAAACGAGTGCCGGGAGCTCACCGCCCGTCAGAACGAAGTCGCCGAGCGAAATTTCGAAATCGACGAGCGCGTCGATGAAGCGCTGATCGACGCCTTCATAGTGTCCGCAAACGAGAATCACACGGTCGAACTTTTCGGCAAATTTTTCCGCCATCGGCTGGTCGAATTTTTGACCGCGCGGCGTGAAATAGATAATGGGAATTTTTTTGGTCGAGCGTCCGCGGATTTTTTTGACCGCGTCGAAGAGCGGCTGGCACGCCATCACCATCCCGGCGCCGCCGCCGAAGGGTCGGTCGTCGACTTTGCGCCATTTGTTTTTCGCGAAGTCGCGTAGCTGGTGCAGACGCACCTCGATTTTTTTTAATTTGATGGCACGCGCCAGAATGCTCGAATTCAGAGTCGATTCGAAACTTTCCGGAAACAGCGAGATGACATCGAAGCGCAGCATGTCTGGATTTTAACAAAAACATTTTGTCTTTCCCGCCAAACTTGTCCTCGACAAATCGGGAGCGGGAATCCAAAAAAACGAGAATTAAAAAAGGTAGAGACGAGGCATACCTCGTCTCTACTCCTTATTTCTTACAAACTTATTTCTTAATCCTTACTCCTTACAAACTTACTTCTTATTTAACTTTCTTGCGAATGAAAGCCGGCACTTCGAGATCATCAATTTCTGGTCGCGCGAGCGGCGAACCGAAAGCAAAAGATCGCGTCGAGACATTGCGCTTCGCCGCAGCTGGAGTTTTTGGCTTATCGTCGAAACCGGTCGCGATGACAGTAATCTTGATTTCACCTGTGTAGCTGTCGTCGATGACCGCGCCGAAGATGATATTCGCGCTCGGATCGGCGGCGGCTGTGATGACTTTCGCTGCCTCGTCGACTTCGAACATCGAGAGATCGTTGCCACCCGTCACATTGAAGAGCAAACCTTTCGCACCGTCGATTTGTTGCTCCAGTAATGGTGAATCAATCGCAGCACGCGCGGCTTCGACCGCACGATTTTCACCTGTGCCGTAGCCGATGCCCATCAAAGCCGAGCCGGCATTTTGCATAATGTTTTTCACATCGGCGAAGTCCACATTGATCATTCCGTGAATCGTGATGAGGTCGGAAATCCCCTGCACACCCTGACGCAAAACATCGTCGACGACGGTGAACGCATCGTGAATCGGCGTTTTCTTATCGATAATGGAAAGAATTTTGTCATTCGGAATCGTAATCAGCGTGTCGACCTTGCTCTTCAAATCTTCGATGCCGCTGACTGCACGATCGCCGCGCTTCTCACCTTCGAAAGTGAATGGCTTGGTGACGACGGCGACTGTAAGTGCGCCCGCTTCTTTCGCCATCTCGGCAATCACCGGCGCTGCACCCGTGCCCGTACCACCGCCCATGCCGCAGGTAATGAAAACCATGTCCGTGTTTTCGAGATGACCGCGAATTTCTTCGGAAGATTCTTCGGCGGCTTTCTTGCCAACATTCTGATCGGAGCCAGCACCGAGACCGCGCGTCGTACCTTTGCCGATGTTAATTTTGAGCGGCGCATTGTTGTGATAAAGCGCCTGCGCGTCGGTATTGATCGCGATGAATTCGACGCCGCTGACTTGCGCTTTGATCATGCGGTTGAGCGCGTTGTTGCCGGAACCACCCACGCCGATGACTTTGATTTTCGCGACTGGAGAAATGCCAGGATTAATCTCTTGGGAAGAAGACGAGCTCGAGCCAGTGCCGCGCCCTGCTCCGCCGAAAAGATTTTTGAAGTTATCAGACATGTTGGAAGTGGTTAGGAATTGGATTTTAAATTAAAACTTTTATTCACGGAAATTTTGTTGAACAAATTTTTTTTACGGCAGGAGTTTCTTGAAGAAATTTTTTACTCCGTCAAAAGTCTTGCCGAAGTCCACATTGGAAAGTGAGTAGCTACGCGACGAACCGCGCGAACCGAAAATCACGAGTCCGACTGCAGTCGCGTACGCTGGGTCGTCAATCTTGTCGACGATGCCGTCAATCGCTGTCGGAAAACCAATTTGAACCGGTAGTGAAAGCGTCTCGCGCGCCAGCTCAATCAGCTCGGGAATTTTCGCGCCACCACCCGTGATGACTGCGCCCGCCGGGAGCTGTCCGTCGCGCTCAATCAGTGCCAATTTTTCATTCACCATCGAGAGAATCTCGTGATAACGCGCGTAAATGATTTCGGCGAGTTGGCGGCGTTCGACGACCTGCGAGTCCGCCTTGGAAATCGTAGCGAGATCGATCGTCTCGCGGTCAGAAACATCCGCGGGTTTCGCCGTGCCGTATTCGATTTTTAATTTCTCCGCCGCATCGACGCTGGTCCTGAGACCGATCGCGATGTCATTGGTGACGCTATCGCCGCCGACCGGCAGCACGAAGCTCGCGATGACGACACCTTCTTCGTAGACGGAAATTCCTGTCGAGCTCGAGCCAATGTCGATCGCGACTACGCCGAGTTCTTTTTGGCGTTTGGAAAGAACCGCCTCGGCAGCCGCGAGCGGCGCCGGAATGAAATCGTCGACATCCACGCCCGATTGGTGGACGGCGTTTTCGAGGTTTTTCAAAGCGGGCGCGAGACCAGTGATGATGTGCGCCTCGACTTCGAGTCGAACGCCCTTCATCCCGAGTGGATTGCGAATGCCGGTCTGATCGTCAATCGTATAATTTTGCGGAATGACACGCAGAATCTGACGGTTGGCTTGGATATTGACCGCCTGCGCCGCCTCGAGCACGCGCTCGACATCACCCGCGGAGATTTCCCCACCGTGCGGAACCGCGATCACCCCACGCGAATTGATCGCTGCGAGATGCGCACCACCGACTGCGATCACTGCATGGTGAATCGGCGAACCGCTCATGCGTTCCGCGTCTTCGAGCGATGCCGTAATCGCCGAGATGGTTTCATTCACATCGACAATCACGCCCTTGCGTAATCCTGCCGAGGGCGAGACACCCGCGCCGATGACATTTGGCAAAACATCCCGTTCGTCAATGTTCGCAATGACTGTGCGAATCTTGCTACTGCCGATGTCGAGACCGACGACGATGTTATCTTTTGCCAAAGCTGTGTTTTTTAAATTGGTGCCAGTTTAAATTTTGCCGATTCGAGACGCAAATTTATTCGAACAACTTTTGAGTTCAGTCGTACTTTTTTGGAGAATTTTTGTGTTCACAAAATCATTGTACAAAAAGGCTTTTGGTGCAATTTACAAAAAACTGCGCTACGAATAAAATTTAATTATGATTCAGCTCTCTCACACCGCGACACGAACTGTCGGTTCGTCTACTTTTTTTGCGCGCACGATGGGCTACTTCGCGCTCGCACTCGCAGCCTGCGCTGGCGGAGTGCTTGCCGGAATATATTTAATCCCGACGACACTCATCACGAATACCGGATTTATGTTCGCGATGTTCGCCCTCACCTTGATTTTGGTTTTCACCGCGAAGCAGTGGAGTCGCGCTAGCTTCGGTTATTTGTTTTTAATTTTGTTCGCCGCGATCCTCGGAATCACGCTCGTCCCGCTCCTGGTCGCCGCCGCACTTGCGGCGGGAGTTTTGATTTTGGTAAAAGCCCTCGTCGCGACCGTCGCGATGTTTGCCGGATTGGCGCTTTTCGGCGCGATGACCAAACGCGACTTGACCGGACTTGGTGGCTTTTTGATGGCAAGTTTGATTGGCATGCTCGTCGTCTCACTGCTCACTTTTATTTTGAGTTTTTTCGGAATTTCCGTTTGGAACGATGGAATTGAATTGATTTTTTCCGGTTTTGGTGTTTTGATTTTTGCCGGTTTTACGGCTTACGACTTCCAAAAAATCAAAAAGCTCGAAGGAACTATTTCGCCAATTCAAGCCGCAATCTCGCTATTTCTCGATTTCATTTTACTTTTCGAATACATCCTGCGCTTCATGACTGCGCTCTCGCGCCGTTGAATAAAAAAATTTTGCAACACGGCGTTTTTCGATTAAAATTTTTCGCGAATTAACCCTCCTCCAAAATGTCCACCAGAATCAAAGCTCTCATGCTTAGCCTCACCATCGGACTCACCTCCCTTTTGGGTGTTGCAACCTTGACGACAGTCACGGCTCCGAGTGCTGCCGCCGACGAAATAGACGCGACTTGCACCGACTGGCAGATAGCCCAGGGTCTTTGTACAGCTGGTCTACGAAATCACATAAAGATAATCATTAACTGGTTTCTATTTTTCCTTGGATTCATCGCGACGATTTTCTTGATTTACGGCGGCTTTCTTTATATCACTGCTGGCGTCAGCGATGATAACATCGGCAAAGCGAAGAAAATTATTACTTACGCCGCAATCGGTATCATCTTGATCCTCATCGCCGCGGTCCTCGTCAATGCTCTCCTCAATATGATTGCTGGCGGTGTCGATAATCCGGTTTGAGAATTCCTGAGTAATTTGAAAAAGCCTCGCAACCGCGGGGCTTTTTTTTGTTTGAAAATCTGAGCTTGAGAGACAAACAACGCGAATCTCGAAGCTAATTCGAGCTTGAGCTGCGAAAAATTTTCAAGGTTCTGGAGGTAATTTTCTAATTCTTAATTTTGTAATTCCGCAAGTTCAAGTTTGTAAATGAACCATTTATTTTTCTGTTAGCTCAAATATGTGGTTCGAATTACAAATTCGAACCGGCGCATGTTGAGTGAGAAACAAAATGGCGAACTGGATCCTCGGCGAAATTTTGCAAAGCTAATCTTTTCGATTAAAATTTTCCGCGAACTAACCTCCTCCAAAATGTCCACCCGCATCAAAGCTCTCATGCTTAGCCTCACCATCGGACTCACCTCCCTCTTGGGCGTTGCGACTTTGACGACAGTCACCGCTCCGAGTGCTGCAGCTGATAACATAGATGCGACTTGCACCGACTGGCAACGGCAGCAAGGTCTTTGTACCGCCGGTTTACGACAGCTAATTAAAACAATAATAAATTGGTTTCTGTTTTTCCTTGGGTTCATCGCCACGATTTTCTTGATTTACGGCGGCTTTCTTTATATCACTGCTGGCGTCAGCGATGATAACATCGGCAAAGCAAAGAAAATTATCACCTACGCTGTAATCGGCATTATCGTCATCCTCATCGCCGCTGTCCTCGTCAATGCCCTGCTCAATATGATTGCAGGCGGCATCGACAATCCGGTGTGAGTTTTTGCTCGGCAATTCGAAAAAGCCTCGCGACTGCGGGGCTTTTTTTGTTTGAAAATCTAAATCTGAGAGACAAACAAACTAAAATCTAGCCAAGGAAAGGACATCACATGGCAAACCGACATCTCTCCGAAAAATTTTGCAAAGTGGGTACTTTAAACTATACAATTCTCCGGCAAGTTAACTGTTTCCAAAATGTCCACCCGCATCAAAGCTCTCATGCTTAGCCTCACCATCGGACTCACCTCCCTCTTGGGCGTTGCGACTTTGACGACGGTCACCGCTCCGAGTGCTACCGCCGATAACATTAGAAATAGCTGCACCACTTGGCAAATTAATCAGGGAGTTTGCGAACCAGATATGGGTCTACGAAAACTAGTCCAAATAATAATAAATTGGTTTTTATATTTCCTTGGGTTTATCGCAACAATTTTTTTGATTTACGGTGGCTTCCTTTATGTGACAGCTGGCGTCAGCGACGACAACATCGCCAAAGCGAAGAAAATTATCACCTACGCTGTAATCGGCATCATACTAATCCTCATTGCCGCTGTCCTCGTCAATGCCCTGCTCAATATGATTGCGGGCGGCATCGACAATCCAGTAGGAGGATGAAGCGGAGCCTAATCTTCAAAGTAATTCAAACGAAAAAGCCTCGCGACTGCGGGGCTTTTTTTGTTAAATTTTCTGAATTAACGCGACAATGTTAAAATGCCGTCACGATGAAATCAGACCTCAAATTTCTCAAAATTTTTTCCACCAGCTCCGCAGTGAGTTTGGGTGATGAGATTTGTCGCAGGGCTGGCGTTCCGCCCGGAAAACTGACGAGTAAAAAATTCGCCTGCGGCGAGCGCTATGTCCAGATCGGTGAATCCGTGCGCGGCTGCAATTGTTTCGTCATCTCGACGGCGACGCATAATGTCGATGAAGATTTGATGGAATTGTTTTTGACGATTGACGCACTGAAGCGCAGCCTCGCGAAATACATCCATGTCGTGATTCCGCACTTCGGCTACGCCCGCCAGGATCGCATCGCTGACCCGCGCGAGCCGATCTCGGCGAAGCTCGTGGCAAATCTGATCGAGACCGCTGGTGCGAAGCATGTCATCACGCTCGACCTGCACTCCGACCAAGCGCAAGCCTTCTTCGAGAAACCCGTCGACAATCTCACCGCGCAAAAACTTTTCTTGGATTATTTCGCCAAGAAGCAAATAAAAAATGCAGTCATAGTCTCACCGGATGCTGGTGGCGCGAAGAAAGCTGAGAAATTCGCGCGCCTGCTCGGCGCTGATCTCGCGATCCTGCACAAGTCCCGCCCCGCGCACAATCGCGCCGAGATTCAAAAAGTCGTCGGCGATGTCGGAGGTAAAGTCGCGATTCTCTTCGACGACATGGTCGACACTGCTGGATCAGTCGCCGCCGCCGCGGAAGTTTTGAGAAAAAATGGCGCGAAAAAAGTCTTCCTTGCCGCGACGCACGCCGTCCTTTCGGGCGAAGCCAAAACGAAATTGGAGCAAGCGAAATTTGAGGAAATTGTTTTCACCGATTCGATCCCGCAGAATTTCGGCAAATTGAAAAATGTGAAAATTCTCTCCATCACCGATTTACTCGCGAAAACAATCGTCGGCATTCACACCGGCCGCTCCGTCTCCAAGCTCTGGGAAGCGCACAAAAACTAAGCGCATCTCAAACCACTATAGCTAACAAACTATAATTCAACATAATCTACATGCTTCCTAACCATGCCGTTAACGGCATGGTTAAAAATGTACGCGTGTTGGTGTTGTTTTGCAGTTGTTTAGCCATATTATCATTACCGCGAAGCTTGTCCTCGAGAAATCGGGGGACGGGGAACCAGAAATTAGCCCAGCTCAATTTTTAAGGTATCCTTTTTTTTCACACTCAGCTAAATCTTTTTCGAAGATTTTTGCGATGGGAATTTTGTTAGCTGTATGAATCGCTTCAAGCTCTGAAAGTTCACGCGCGAAAATTTTTGTAAATTCTGAAAAATTTTTCTGCTGCACGACCGCCGCCAAACTCAGCCAATAAAAAACCTGCGAGCTTTCAAGCAAAAAGTCCTGTTCGAAATCGTCTGAGTGGCGATGCGAACCATCGACGACCCCCGTCAGCTCAGCGAATTCTTCAGCTGCGCGCTTGCGAAAAAACTCTGCATCTTTTTCCTGGAGCATTTTGGCTGTGCCCGACTCGAGAAATTGATTCGAATCGCGCAGCATCACGAAAACGGCAAAGAGTTTTTCCGCCAAGGCTAGCTCGTTTGAATTCACAAAACTTTTTTAAAGAAACAGCTGCGTGCACCAGTGTGACAAACTTTCAAATTGGCATCGTGCGCAACCTTGATAATAATCGAATCGTCGTCGCAATCAGCGAGCACTCCAACCACTCGCAAAACATTGCCACTCGTCTCGCCTTTCTTCCAAAGCTTCTGGCGTGAGCGTGAGAAAAAATGCGCTTCTTTCGTCGCGACTGTTTGGTCGAAAGCTTCCTGATTTTGAAAAGCGAGCATCAAGATTTCGCCGGTTTCGATGTCCTGCACAACCGCCGGGATCAGTCCACCCATTTTTGCGAAGTCGAGTTTCAGTGCATTCATGCTGTAATTCTAACTGGAATTCCATTTTCCGCGAGGAAATCTTTGATCGCAACAATCGAGGTTTCTTTGAAGTGAAAAATCGAAGCCGCGAGTGCCGCGTCCGCCGAAGTTTTTTGAAAGACTTCGAGGAAGTGCTCGGCGCGTCCGGCTCCGCCACTCGCGATGACTGGAATTTTGAGCGCGTCGGAAACGGCACGCGTGAGTGGAATGTCGAAACCATTTTTCGTGCCGTCCGCGTCCATCGAGGTCAGCAGGATTTCACCCGCGCCCATTTTTTCACCGCGACGCGCCCACTCGACCACTCTGAGTCCGGAATTGCGGCGACCACCGTGCGTGAAGACGGCGAACTCTTCGCCAACTTTTTTGGAGTCGATTGCGAGAATCAAATTCTGCGAACCAATCGCCTCAGCGATTTCAGCAATCAAATTGGGATTGGCGACCGCAGCAGAATTGATCGCGATTTTGTCCGCTCCTGCGGCGAGAATTTTTTTCGCATCCGCGACCGAGCGCACACCGCCACCCACCGCGAACGGGATGAAAACTTGGCTCGCGACTTGGGCAATCATTTCGAAAACTGTCTCGCGCGAATCCGAGGAAGCGGTGATGTCGAGGAAGCAAAGCTCGTCCGCCGACTCGCCGTCGTAAAATTTCGCGAGTGCGACCGGATCGCCCGCATCGCGGAGATTTACGAATTCGACGCCTTTGACGACGCGACCTCGATCGACATCGAGACACGGGATGATGCGTTTGGTGAGCACACAGGAATTTTAGCGTAAAATGCGAGCGATGAATTTAGATGAACTTCGCGGAAAAATCGATGCGACGGATGCCGAGATTTTAAAATTAATCGCGCGCCGACAGGATCTCGCCGCCGAAATCGCCGCAGCGAAACGCGCGACCGGCAAGAAAGTTTTTGATCCGGCGCGTGAGAAAAAATTACTAATCGAAAAAAAGCAGCTCGCCGCCAAGCTCGGTATCCCGACAGACGAAGTCGAGAAAATTTTTCGCGCGCTTTTCGCGACGAGCCGCTCCGCGCAGTCGAGCTATTTCGAGCTGGCGCAGAAACTGACGCCTAAGAAAATCGTCTACCGCGAGAAAAAAATTCAGACGAGCTTGAGTTTGCTCGAAATTTTCGCGCGCCTCCGGCAGAATTTCGAAACTTGTTTTTTGCTCGAGTCGCTCGGCGAGGACGCGGATTTTTCGCGCCAGAGTTTCGTCGGCTTCGCTCCGCACGCTGTCATTCGCGCCGAACCCGGGAAGTTAATTGTCGATGGCAAAGTCTTCGCCGCGCCGAATCCCTACCTCGCGCTCAAGAATTTCTTGCCGCGCTTACCGCGCGGGCGCGGCTTCCGCGGCGGACTCTTCGGTTATCTGACTTACGAAGCGACGCGTTATTTCGAGCCGAGCGTAGAGTTCAAGAAAGATCCCGCCTGGCCGGATTTTGAGTTCGGACTTTATTTTGACGGCTTAATTTTCGATAAAAAAACGGGTGAACTGAAATATTTTTATCTGTCCGAAGACCGCTCCAAACTGCTCGAGAAAATTTTGGCGAAGAAGCTAAAACCTGAGCCGAAATTTCACGCCAAAGCGCGCGGCGTCAACATCACCCAAAAAGATTTCGAAGCGAAAGTCGCACTCGGTCAAAAGGAAATTCTCGCGGGCAATACTTTTCAATTTCAATTCGGACGCAAAAGCTACTTCGACCTCTCCGGTGACCGCCTGGAATTTTACGCGACACTGCGCGAAGTGAATCCGAGTCCGCACATGTTTTATTTGAAGTTCGGCGAAAGACCTGTCGGTCGAAGCTCGAAGAGCGAAGTCCGAGAATTGATTGGCAGCTCACCGGAGCTCATCGTCCGCGTCGAAAACGGTAAGGTGGAAAATTATCCGCTCGCCGGCACGCGGAAAATTACGGGTGACAAAAAAATCGACGCTGCACTCGGACGCGAACTTTTGAGCGATGCGAAAGAACGCGCCGAACACCTCATGCTCGTCGACCTCGGGAGAAATGATGTCGGACGCGTCAGTGAGTTCGGCAGCGTCAAGGTGCCGAAATTTATGCAGCTGAAAAAGTTTTCGCATGTCCAGCACATCGGCAGCGAAATCGTCGGAAAATTAAGAAAGGGCTTGACGGCTTTCGACGCGCTCGCGACGAATACACCCGTCGGCACGGTCAGCGGTGCGCCGAAGATCGAGACGATGAAAATTATCGAGCGACTCGAAAAAGATCCGCGCGGACCCTACGCGGGTGCAGTCGGATTTTTCAGTCTGACGGGCGACTGCGTCTTCGCGGCGAACCTGCGAAGTCTCTTCGCCGCCGGCAAAAAAGCGACTGTCCAAGCTTCGGCAGGCATCGTCGCCGACTCCGTGCCGCGCCACGAATTTGGCGAAGTCGAGAAAAAAGTTCGCGGCGTAATTACGGCGCTCGAAAAAGCGAGCCAACGAGGCTAAAATCGGGAACATGAACTCCAAAGCCATTCCCGATCTCGCGACGCTGCGCCATTCCGCGAGCCATGTCCTCGCCGCCGCCGTGCTCGAAATGTTCCCCGACGCCAAGCTCGGCATCGGTCCCGCCATCGAGGGCGGTTTTTATTACGACTTTCTGCTGCCACGCACGCTGATTCCTGAGGACCTCGGACTGATTGAGAAAAAAATGCAGCACCTCATCAAACAGAATTTGAAGTTTGAGAAATACGAGGAGCCAATTGAAGAGGCGGAAAATTTTTTGAAAAAAACCGAGCAGATTTTGAAACTCGAACTCGTCGCCGATTTGAAACAAGCGGGTGAGACGAAAGTTAGTTTTTATAAAACCGGGAACTTTGTGGACTTGTGCAAAGGTCCGCATGTCGCCGGGACGAATGAACTGAAAGCGGTGAAGCTCACGCACATCTCGGGCAGCTACTGGCGCGGTGATTCCGATCGCGTCCAGCTGCAGCGAATCTATGGTGTCGCTTTCGCGAGTAAGGAGGAATTACAGAAATGGGAGGAGCAAATGCGCGAAGCCGCGAAACGCGACCACCGCGAGCTGGGGAAAAAATTGGATTTGTTTTCCTTTCACGCTGCCGCACCCGGTGCCGCCTTTTGGCATCCGCGCGGAAAATTTATTTACGACGGCTTGATGAATTTCATGAAGCGCGAAAATGAAAAACGCGGCTACCAGGAAATCGCGACGCCGATCGTGCTCTCGAGCGACCTCTGGAAGCAGTCCGGCCACTACGAGAATTTCAAGGAAAATATGTACTTCACGGAATTCGAAGAACGCGAGTTCGCCGTGAAGCCGATGAATTGTCCGGGTGGCTGCCTGCTCTTCGCGGAAAAAATTCCGAGCTACCGCGAGCTGCCGATCAGGAATGCTGAGTTCGGCGTCGTCCACCGTCTCGAGCTGTCCGGCGTCCTGCACGGTCTCCTGCGTGTACGCGAATTTCGCCAAGACGATGCGCATGTTTTTTGCTCGCCGGAACAATTGGAAGCCGAGATTGTGAAAATTATTGAATACACCACGGATGTTTACAAACATTTTGGTTTTGAAAATTACGAGCTCTTCCTCGCGACGCGCCCGCCGAAGAAAGCCATCGGTTCGGATGAAGTTTGGGAAAAATCCACCGTCGCGCTCGAAGGTGCGATGCGAAAATTAAATTTGCAGTGGGGCGTGAAAGAAGGCGAAGGTGCCTTTTACGGTCCGAAAATCGAATTCAATGTGAAAGACGCGCTCGGGCGCAATTGGCAGCTCGGTACCTGTCAGATTGATTTCAATCTGCCGGAGAGATTTGATTTGAATTATGTCGCCGCCGACGGCGAGAAACACCGTCCGGTCATGATTCACCGCGCCATCATCGGCTCGTTTGAAAGATTTTTCGCCGTCCTGCTCGAGCATACCGCTGGCAATCTCCCGCTCGAATTGCAGCCGGAAGTCGCGCGCATCATTCCCGTCGCTGCAGAATTTTTGGGAGCGGCGGAAAAATTTACAGCGGAGCTGCAAGCGAAAAATGTACGCGTCGGCATCGACCGCTCGAATGATTCGCTCTCGAAAAAAGTGCGGAATGGTGAGCTACTGAAAATTCCTTTCCTCCTCATCGTCGGCGAGAAAGAAGCGCAAGAAAATAAAATCACGGTACGCGAGCGCGGGGAAAAAGAGCAAGCCACTCTTTCGCTCGCTGAATTTATCAAAAAGATTTCGTAATTTAATTATTAGAACAATATGTCAGATTCTTTTGAAAAATCCGAAGATACTCCAAATGTCGAACTACAATTAGACGCATTACTCTATTTCCACAAAGGAGAACATTTGCGAATTGGGGTTCGTGGATCACGAGAATATCTAGAGGCTATTTTAAAATACTTTCGTGATAAATCATTTACTATAGCAGAAACAAGCATTAGCCAGCTTGGGAACGCTTTTCCTGTTCCGCAAGATATATCAAATGCAGGGTATGTTGTTGTTGTCGATTCAACAGGTGACTGGGATAACCATACAATGAATAAAGAACTTAAAACAAGAACTGATTTAAAAATTTCCGACCAGCAGAATGCAGTTTTTGTTTCATGGACACAAAACAAAAACGAAACCTCAGGAAAGGGCTCTGAATTTGATTCTTCTTTTTTAGAAATATAAGCATTTTTCGTTATCAACAAAAATTTTTCACATTCGATTTTGTTTTAAAATTAGTCTTTTGCCTTTCTCTAAAATTCGCGCGCACAGCCCCACCCCCAAATTAGTTTTGATTGGTAGTTTCGGCGCGGGCAATGTCGGCGATGAATTAATCTTGGCGGGATTTTTGCAAAAAATTCGTAAGGAATTGCCGCGAGCCAAAGTCGTCGTGCTCGCCGGCAACCCGAAATTGGTGCGCCGCTTTCACGGCGTGGACGCACTGCCGCTGCTCCCGACCGGACTGCGCAGTTTTTGGAAAATGAATTGGTGGCGCAGCCTGCAGAAAATTCGCACAGCCGACGCAATCATCTTCCCCGGCGGCGGACTTTTTTCCGACGAGGAAAGCTGGCGCGCGGTTTTTCTCTGGGGTCTGCATATTTTGGTTGCGCGTTATTTTTGGAAACCGGTTTATTTGCTCGGTCAGTCCGTCGGACCATTTGAAAAAAAATGGACGCGCAAATTCACGCGCTTTTGTCTAGCGAAAACCGAGTGGATTGGTGCGCGCGATGCCGCAAGCGAGGCGGAGCTCACGCGCAGCGGAATCCCAGCGCGCAAAATTCGCAGTGGCCGCGACACGGCGCTCTGGCTGATAGCGCGTCTGCCAAAAATGCGCGAAGTGAAAAAACGCGGTGTGCTGAAAGTTTTGGTCTCGGTGCGCGACTTTCCGAAAATTGAGCCGCGATTTTGGCATGAGCTGGCACGCGCGCTCGACCTGCTGGCTGAGAAAAAACATGCACGAATTTTCTTCGCGGAATTCGGAGCTGGCGATCGTGCCGTCTGGCAAAAAGTTCGCCGCCGCACGAAAAATTCCGCGACTTGGAAAACTCTCACATTGCCGGAGTCGGCGGAAGAAGTTTTGCGCGCAGTGAAAAAATTTGACCTCGTCATCGGCATGCGCCTGCACTCGCTCATCGCGGCACAGCTCACCGGCGTACCGGCAGTCGGGCTGAATTACTCGCGCAAGATTGGCGAATTCACCGACAAAGCGCTCTCCATCCAGAACTTCAAAAAAGAACAGCTCCTCAAAAGTTTGAGTTAATCGACTCGATGCCAAAAAAAACGCCACCAATTTTTAAGTTTGTTTTTGAGATAAAAATTTTTGGCTGATTGGCGCGACCAGAGAAAAAATCCCTGCGCTTTTTTGCGGCGTGTGAAGACGCGCAATTTGGCGAGCGTGCGACCACCCAAACCTTGCCCGCGAAATTTTTTGTCGATGACAAGCTTGCGGATATAAAGCAGCGCGAAAATTCCGAGACCAATCCGCGCGAAAGAAAAGGCGCCCAAAGTTTTTTTCTTCTTGCGTAAAAGCACGACGCGTTTGTCACGAATCAAATCGTCAATCTCGCCCAAGCTCAAATCGCGGTCCAGCTCCCGAAAAAGCCGCGCAACCTTCGGCGCATCAGCTTCCTCGGCTAAACGCATTTTGCAGCGACGAAATAATTTCATTTTTTCAAACCAAGTCTTTCGAGGGCGCGCAGTGCCTCGATCGGCACCATCCAAACTGTCGTATTGGATTGATCCGAGGAAATATCGTTGATGGACTGGAGTGTGCGCAAATGCAACGCGCCTTCAGTGCTCGAAAGCATTTTCGCGGCTTTCGCCATGTTCTCGGCTGACGCGACTTCACCTTCGGCCTTGATGATGACTGCCCGCTTCTCGCGTTCAGCCTCCGCCTGCTTGCCCATCACGCGCTTCATCTCGTCATTCAGTCCGATATCTTTCAGCTCGACATTGCTCACATCAATCCCCCACATATCGGTCGCCTCGTCCACGATCATCTTTATCTTCGAAGAAACCGCATTGCGCTGACCCAGCAAATCGTCGAGCGGCACCTGACCGACGACATTGCGCATCGTCGTCTGCGCGAGCTGTGCGGTCGCATTGCGAAAATTCTCAACTTCGATAATCGCCCGCGCCGCGTCTTTCACTTTGTAGTAAATGACTGCGTTGATGCGCACGGAAACATTGTCCTTCGTCATCGCCTCCTGGTCCGGCACATCGACCGCCTTCACGCGGATATCGACTTTGGTCAGCGATTGGAAAATCGGAATGACGATGCGCCAGCCCGGCTCGACGGTCTTGGAATACCTGCCGAAAGTATAGAGCACACCGCGTTCGTACTGATTGATCTGCCGGATGAAGATAAAGAGCAAGATAATCGCCAGGGCGATTAAGCCAAAACCGGAGAAAAGTGGGGAAAAGTCTTGCATATTAAAAGAGTTATTGGAATTTTGAAGCAACCAAGGCAGCGCGTTCGTCAGAACGATGAAAAGAATAATCCAACGCACGAAACTTTTCGTCTTTTGGGCCACGACGGGATTCTGATTCTTCAGGTTTTGCAGAATCTCATTCACATCGATTTCGGGCTTACGCGGTTCAGACAAGGATTTAGCTTAAAAATTTTTGCAATTCCGCAACCAAATTTTCTTTCGGCATCCCGCCGACGACCGTCGCAACAACCGCACCATTTTTGAAAATTTTGAAAGTCGGAATCGACATCACGCCAAATTTTTGCGCGAGCTCACCCTCCTCGTCGATATTAATTTTGCCAACTTTGACCCGACCGGCAAACTCCTGCGCGATTTCGCCGACGACAGGCAACATCATTTGGCAGGGTCCACACCACGGTGCCCAAAAATCCACCAGGACAACCCCCGTGCTGATTTCGCTCTCGAAATTCGAGGCGGTGAGGTTAATTTCAGACATTTTAAAAAGATTAAAAACTTATTTTAGCTTATAAAAAATTTTTCCGCGCACACGCAAATCAATGTACACAAATTTTTGTTTGCCAAGCTTCAGTGTGCCCGCCGCCGCGACCAGCTTATCAATCTGAGTCTTGTAATCACTCGCGAAATCGAGCCACACATCGAAATTGCGTTCGGTCTTGAGATGCGCTTCGCGCGAAATCGGAAAATACTGCGTGCTCAAAATCTTCAGATCCGTCACTGACTCGAAATAAAAAACCGCCTCGCGAATAAAAGTCAGCTGCGCCGGATCAATCACGCGCACCGTCGGATCGCTGAAGTCGACCTTCTCTCCCACGAGTAGCAAAAGCGTGTCGCGATCAGGCGACTCCCCGACCACGCGAAAACCGTTCTCGTTCAAGAAAATCGATTCGGCATTTGTCTTCAGCTCGGCGACTATCGGAAATTTGAAAACCTCGACGGAAATTTCGCGCGGATATTTTTTATGAATCACGACGCGCGAAATATCGGGCTGAACAGCGCGCACTGCCGCCGCCAGCGTATTTTGCTTGAGTGAAAAAATATTTTTACCGAAAGCGAGATCGCGAATGGAAAGCTCAATCTGCTCGAGCGGCAAATCAAGACTACTGCGCGCGATGGAGATTTTTTCGATATTGAAAAATCCGGAGAATTGCGTGAAGCCAATCAGCGCGCCGAAAGCCGCGACCGCCAGCACGAGGTAAACTTTTTGGCGCACGGTGAACAACCTGCTCACTCTTTTTTCGGATTGGAAAACGCGCGCCGCCAAATGCTCCTTGCGTCGCCGACAAAAAACTCGACTGAAAAATCGGTTCAATTTACGCTGCCGAAAAGAGATACGCGTCACGCTGAAATTTTAACACCCTCAAATTTTTGGGGAATTGCATCGAGGAAATTCTGACCGTAATTTTTGCCCAGCAGTCGCGAATCCAGCGCGAAAAAATTAACCGCTGATTCGAGGCGCGCGAATTCCGCCCACATTTTTTTGAAACGCAAAACCGTCGCGGGCAAAGTCTGCGTCAACCAATCGTCGCCGGCGCAGACGAAAAACGGTAACTTAATCACAATGTAATTTTCAAAATCAACGACCGGCAAACGGCTGCCCGGCGTCAGGATGACGACCGCGCGACCAAGCGCGCGCAAATTTTCCGCTGACGGAACCTTGCGGAAAAAAATCGGCAACGCAAGTTCCGCTGTCGCCCGCTCGGCGAATTTACCCGCCTCAGCGCGATTCGGAAAAACGAGCGCCGTCAGACCGGAAAACTCCGGCAACTGCGTGAGCAGAAATTTCGTGACCGCCGGAAAAAATTGCGGCGCGGCTGGATCAGGTGCATTCTCCGCGACGAAAAAACACGGCGCATTCTCCGTCGGAATCTTGGTCGCCGGGAAATCAGCTGGCAGCGCAAATTGCCTCCGCGCAAAAGTGAAATCATCCGCCGCATCCATCGCGCTGTCGATTAGGAAATCTTTAGCAAAATCGAGCGGCAGAAAAGCACGCGGCTCGATGGAAATCGTAATTTCACCAAGCGCGTTCGAGCGCAGCGCTTTCGCGCAATTGGAATTCGAGTCGAGAAAATTTTGCAGCGCGTGCACAACCGACGGCGGCAGCTCCGCAGAAATTTCGGCGAGCAAATTTTGACCGGCTTCGACCACTTTGGAAAAATTCGCCAAGCCGCTCGCGAGAGTGAAATCCAGCCGCCCAAATTGCGGTGCCGCCTCGCGAAAAAGTAGACCGAGCAAACCCCACCAAATTTGAATTTTGTCGAAAGCCGCCGGAGCGAGCAATTCCAGATTCGACAAATCCAAATCGAGTGAAGCTGCCTGCGCGCGATTCTCTGAAAACGAAGCCGCGTCCGCAATGATGCGGCGACGCGCTGAATCAGCGAATTCGAACGCCGCGTGGTCACTGACGAGGACTTTCGAATTCGAACTCGCCGAAATTTCTTCCGCGGCGACGAAAGCGAAGAGTAAGTTTTCGGCGCGCGTGAGATTGAGCTCGTGTCGATTTTTATCCGAATGGAGAATCAGCTTAGCGGCGAGCGTGAGCTCAGTCGGCGTTAATTTTTTAGTGAGAAATTTTTCCAACTTCTGCGCATCGACATAATTTTGTGGTGCGAAAAATTGCGCAGCCGGCAACTCCCGCGCGGTGAAATTGGAGGCGAAGAAAATCGCGCTCGGCTGATTGAATTTTTCCGCAGCAGCCAGAATTTCGTTGGGCTGAGCCGAGACTTCGATCAGCTTCGCATCACCGGAAAATTCGGTAAATAATTTTTCGACGACGGACTCGCGCACCGCGACATTCGCGACGAGAGCGTTTTCGAATTCGCGCGGATCCATTTCCGAACTCAAAACTAATTCGGCAAAAATTTGCGGCCAACCTTTTGCGGAATTGAGATTCCGAATGCGTTCCCATTTTTCAGCGGAAAAATTCCGAGCGAGCGCCGTGAGCACGCGCAAAAGCTCGCGGGTCGCCTCAGCATCGGCGAGCGCACGGTGCGCGTCTTCGTGAAAAATTTGAAATTTCTGCGCCAAGCTCTCGAGACCGAGTGATTCGCCGCGCGGCAAAATCAAACCGGCGAGCAGGAAAGTGTCGAGCGTGGTGCGGCCAGAAAAATCGAGACCTGCCGTCGTGAGGAAGTCGAGATCAAACGGAAGATTGTGCCCGACGAGAATAGAATCCGTCAGGAAATTTTCAATCTCATTTTTTTTGTCAGGAAATTTAGGCGCGTTCGCGAGGTCGGAATTTTGGATGCCGGTCAGCTGCTCGACGAATTGAGGAATTCTGGTCGGAGAATGAAAAAGTGAATCGAAGCTGGCGAGATTTTGGGCAAGTGAAAACTTGACCGCACCCAACTCGATGATGTTATCTCGCCGCGAATCAATACCGGTTGTTTCGCAATCCAAAGCCACGAATTCGATTCCTCGCATAAAAGTTTTGTTAATTGATTAAGGGCGCCTTTTGAAAATTTGGCGAGTCGCTTTTGGTTATTCTGCGACTTCCGGTGAGGTGGGTCAATCGCTTTCGGAGAAAAAATTTTGTAAATTGGGTCTCCCTCCTTCCGATGGATTACAAAAATTTTTGGCTTTCGATTTTGCGCCGCCTTGAGCCGACCATCTCCCGTTCGCAATTTTTGACTTGGTTCCAAAATACCGCCGCGCTCTCGCTCGAAAATGACACGCTCATCGTCGGCACGCCGACGAATTTTGCACGCGACTGGATTGCTCAAAAATACGCCATCAAAATTTTACAGGCTGCCGAGGAAGAAAACTCCGCGATCAAAGAAGTCACCTTCGATGTCGATGCAGCCCTGAGCGATGGCATCGATCCACGCACGATTGATCTGCGCGCCGTCTTCGCCAAACCGAATGACAAAAAAATTTACAAAGCCCGCGGACGCGAAGAAGTCATCCTGACCCGTTCGGGTATTCTCTCCGCGAAACTCAATCCGCGTTTCACGCTCGCGAATTTCGTACCCGGTGCGGAGAACCGCCTCGCGCACGCCGCGGCGCTCTCGGTCGCGCGCGCTCCCGGCATGACCTATAACCCACTCGTGATCTACGGCGGAGTCGGTCTCGGCAAGACGCACTTGCTCTCCGCGATTGGTCACGAAGTCCTGACCAACAATCCCAACAAAATCGTCGCCTTCACCAACGCCGAAATTTTCACGCGCGAATTCGTCGAGGCTTCCAAAAAATTCCAGGCGGACGAATTCAAGAAAAAATACCGCGATGTCGATGTGCTGCTTTTCGATGATGTTCAATTCCTCGAAAATCGCGACAAGACACAGACTGAGCTTTTCAATATCTTCAATGAACTGCACGGTGCCGGCAAACAAATCGTCTTCACGAGCGACCGCCCGCCGTCCGAACTCACCGCGATCGTCGACCGTTTGCGCAGCCGCCTGACCTGGGGACTGATCGCCGAAATCGAACAGCCGAGCTTCCAGTCGCGTCTCGAAATTCTCAAATCCAAAACGCGCGAACGCCGCGCCATCCTCGATCCCGAGCTGCTCGAATTCATCGCGCTAAATGTCTCGGACTCCGTGCGCAGTCTCGAATCCGCGCTAGCTTGGTCCATCGCGCAGACCGATTTGCTGAAGACTCAGCCGACCGTCCGCGAGCTCGGCAAGATGCTCGGCAAGGTCAATAAAAAAGAGCGCATGCTCGGCCTGCCCGAAAAGACACCGGAGCTCTCGATCAATACGCCGGCTGAGATGATCGAGCTCGTCGCCAAACATTTCAATCTCTCGACCGAAGCGATCCGCGGCGAATCCCGCAAAAAAGAATTTTTGACTGCCCGCCAAATCGCGATGTACCTCGCCCGGGAAATTCTCGGCTGCGGCCTTGCAGAAATCGCGCAAAATTTTCAGCGCGACCATTCGACTGTGCTGCACTCTGTCCGCAAAATTTCACGCGAACTCCAAAAAAACGAAGCGCTCATCCGCCATGTGAACGCAGTCAAAAAAGAAATGGGACTGTAAATCAAGCTCTCAGCTCCAAAGGAAAAACTCTTAACCTAATCTAGAAACTAATTTTTGGTTTGAGGGAAAAGAATTTTTCGTTTTTCAAAATCCTCCCTAACCCTGCCTACCGGCAGGCAGGCCTCCTTTGCGAAAGAAGGGAATTTACGGAATCGGAATTTATTTGAAAATTCGACCAGCTAACCAATGACCCTCCGAACCAATGACTTAAAGACTTAATGACTTAATGACCCATCACCCTCCGAACCAATGACTAAACGACTTAACGACTTAACGACTTAATCACCCTCCGAACCAATGACTCAACGACTTGAAGACTTGATGACTTAACCAGATGTTGTTCGAAAAAGTTTTCTAATTTAAAATCCACCGGCTTATTTATTTAAAAAATTTAATTTAATTTCCATGCCCACCACCCTGCCAAACATCACTCTGCTCGCCATCGGCGCCGCACTCTTCGCCATCGCTTGGGCAATCATCACAATCATCCGCGTGCTAAAAAAACCTGCTGGCGACAGCCGCATGCGTGAAATTGCTTCTTTCATTCAGGAGGGCGCGAATGCATATTTGTACCGCCAGTATTTGGTCATCGGAGCTTTCGCCGTCGCGATTTTTTTCCTCTTGGCGTTCGCTCCTGGAATGGGCTGGAATCTCGCGATTGGTTTCGCGGGTGGCGCGATTCTCTCTGGCGCGGCTGGCTACATCGGCATGAGCGTCTCTGTGCGCGCCAATGTCCGCACGACTGAAGCTGCTAAGAAAGGTTTGAGCGCAGCACTCGATGTCGCTTTCAAGGGCGGATCGGTGACGGGTTTCTTCGTCGTCGGCTTGGCCCTAGGCGGAGTCGCGACACTGTATCTCTATCTGACGAAAGTTGTCGGCTTGGCGATTTACCCAGCGACAGAAGCTCTGGTCGGCTTCGGATTCGGCGCTTCACTCATCTCGCTCTTCGCTCGCGTCGGTGGCGGCATCTTCACGAAAGCTGCTGATGTCGGAGCGGACTTGGTCGGCAAAGTCGAAGCCGGTATTCCGGAAGACGACCCGCGCAATCCCGCGACCATCGCTGACAATGTCGGTGACAATGTCGGTGACTGCGCCGGTATGGGCGCGGATCTTTTCGAGACCTACGCCGTGACGATGATTGCCGCGATGGTTTTGGCAGCGATTTCGCTCGGTGGGGAAAATGCGTTGACGGAAAATCATGTCCTCCTACCACTCGCGGTCGGAGCCGCTTCCATCGTCGCGACTTTCTTCGGAACTTTCTTCGTCCGACTCGGTAAGAAAAATAACATCATGCGCGCTCTGTATCAGGGTACTTTTGTGACGGCGCTTTTGGCGGCAATCGCTTTTTACTATATCAATGAAAACCTCACGGGCGACACGAATATTTTTTACGCTGGCTTGGTCGGCTATGTCATCACGATCCTGCTCGTCGCCATCACGGAGTATTACACCTCGACGCGCTACGCTCCTGTGCGTTCCATCGCGAAAGCTTCAACCACCGGCGCCGGCACCAACATCATCGAAGGTCTCGCCATCGGTCTCAAATCAACTTTTTGGCCGACGCTCACCATCGTCGGCGGCATCGTGGTCGCTTACCACTTCGCCGGACTTTACGGAATTGCCATCGCCGCAGTCGCGATGCTCTCGACCACAGGCATGGTCATCGCGATGGACAGCTACGGTCCGATCACGGACAACGCCGGTGGCATCGCCGAGATGAGCAAGCAGCCGGAAAAAGTGCGCAAAATTACGGACGCGCTCGACGCCGTCGGCAACACGACCAAAGCCGTGACGAAAGGTTATGCCATCGGCTCAGCCGCACTCGGCGCCTTGGTACTTTTCCAGGCTTACGGTGACACGCTGCTCGCGAATAATCCAAGCGGCAATTTCGATTTCTCACTCAATAATCCGCCGGTTTTAGTCGGCTTACTTTTGGGCGCGCTCTTACCTTTCATTTTCTCCGCTTACTGCATGCAGGCCGTCGGTCGCGCCGGTTTCTCCGTCGTCGAGGAAGTGCGTCGCCAGTTCCGTGAAATCAAAGGCATCATGGAAGGCAAAGCCAAACCGGACTACGCGCGCTGCGTCGATATCGTGACGAAAGCCGCGCTGAGACAAATGATCGTACCAGCCCTCATCGCTGTGACGGCGCCAATCATCGTCGGCTATCTCTTCGGACCAATCGCTTTGGCGGGACTTCTGATCGGCGTAATTGCCTCCGGCTTACTCGTCGCACTCATGATGTCGAATGGCGGCGGTGCCTGGGACAATGCGAAGAAGTACATTGAAGATGGGAAATTCGGCGGCAAAGGCAGCGACGCGCACAAAGCCGCGGTAGTCGGCGACACCGTCGGCGATCCGTACAAAGACACTGCCGGACCCGCAATCAATGCCTTGATCAAAGTCATCAACACCATCGCTTTGATTCTCGCCGCCATCTTGGCGAACTGGGGCGGGTTGATTCACATGTAAAAGAATTGACCACCCTAGAAAGTGCAGGGAAACCGCATATCGCGTATAGTTTTGGTGTGTTTCGGAAATAAATTTTTCACCCTAAATCATGAAGCATATTCATTTAGAAGATTCATGGATAATAAAAGCTCCTATTGAGGAAGTTTTCAACATCGTTACTGATTTTGAGAACATGCCAAAAAATTTTCCTAAAGTTGCCGAATCGCTCGTTACTACAAAACGAGAAGGCAATAGTTTGGAAATTGACGCTCAAGTAAAATCTTTTGGCACCACTTTCCCTGTCAAAATGAAAACCAAAATCATCCCACAAAGAGGTTTTATTTCTGATAACCAGAATTCGAAGCTCGGCATATCAGGGCATGAGGAGTTTTTATTGAAAAAGGTGAGAGGTGGCACAAAAATCAACTATGTTTACGAGGTTGATATTCATAAAAAGTGGTTGCGAATTATTGCCAAGCCACTTATCGGCTGGTTTGCCATGAAAGCATGGGAAAAGGCTGTAGTGAATGAACTGAGAAAAATTTTAGAAAAATAGTGAGAAATATATTTAAAAGGAATTTTCCAAAACTTCTCATATCCTTAAACATTAGACCGTCCGGATATTTCCTATTTGAATTGCTTTCTTCCAAACTTTTATTTAAAATCTGCCGGCTAATTTTTTCCGATGAATGAAATCCTGACTCTCCCCGCCTTGCCCCGCAATCTCGCGGCGAAAACGCGCAAACTGCGCGCTCTGCGCCAAATCCCTGCGGAATACTACGGCAAAGGTAAAGAAAATCTCCACCTCACGCTGGATTACCAGACTTTCCGCAAACTTTTCCGCGCCGCTGGTTCGAGCTCGATTATCAATCTCGCCGTCGAAGGTGAGAAGGAGCCACGCGAGATTCTGGTACACAATGTCGATTACGATCCGATTACAGATGAATTTTCGCATGTCGATTTGATGCAGATTGAACGCGGCAAAAAAATCACGACCAGAGTTCCGATTCACCTCACTGGCGAAAGTCCTGCGGTCAAGAGCCTGGGCGGTATCCTCACGCATGGCAAAAGTGAGATCGAGATCAAGTGTCTGCCACGCGACCTTCTCAAAGAAATCGTCATCGACATCGCCTCGCTCGAACAAATCGGCGCCAGCGTGCGTGTGAAGGATTTGAAAATTGATCCTAAAAAACACGAGGTTCTGGAAGAAGCCGAAGCCATGCTGGTGACAATCATCGCGCCGAAGACTGCCGAACAGATCGAGGACGAACTCGCCAAAGATGTCGGCGATACCGTCAGCGAAGATGTGAAGAAAGAAGCCGAGAAAGAAAAAGCGGCAGCGCAGGCAAGCAAAGAAAGCGACACGGAAAAGAAAGGCGGCGAGAAAAAATAATCTTCTGAATCTGAAATGGTGGACTTCACTTTTTTGCGCGATTTGCGCGGGCGGAAGAAGCTGCTTCTCATTCTCGTCGGCATAATAATTTTCTTGGTCACACTGATTCTTGGTCGACTTTTTTTCGAATACCTGGCTTCAGGCTCCTCTCGTGCGAATCGAGATGATGCCCTCACCCGCTCGATTAGTGATTTGATCGTGCCACCCACAATCGAGAATGAAGTTCTGCCGAAAACCCAGTCGGGAATCTCACCGCTCACTGGCGGCGTGATCAAAGGCAAAGTGGCGGTCAAGCTGGTCGGCGTAATCATCGAAAACTTGCCCGCCAGTCGTCCACAAATGCGCGGACTGGATGAAGCCGGCATCGTGATCGAAGCACTGGCGGAGGGTGGCATCACGCGCTTCCTCGCAGTCTTCGACACAAGCGAAGCTAAGAAAGTCGGGCCCGTGCGCTCTGCTCGACCGTATTTCGTCGAGTGGGCAGCGGAGCTCGGCGGCGCACTGGTACATGCCGGCGGCAGCACCGAAGCGCTCACGAAATTGGCAGCGAGCAATCTGGCGGACTTCGACGAGGACGGCGAAATGGTCTACCGTGACTTTCAATTTTTAGCACCGCACAATCTTTTCGTAAATCTGGCGGATGTCCGGGTAAATTTGCCCGAAAATAATTCGCTGGAAAGCCGCTTCGATTTCTCCGGAAAAATTCCGGCGACGGCAACCGATGTGCGCCAATTTTCGCTTGATTTCAGTTTGCCGAGCTATCTGGTCGAATATAATTACGATGCAACTGACGGCAAATACGCTCGCAAAATCGGCGGCGTACCGCACAAGGCAGGTGGCAACGCGATTCGCCCAGCGAACATAATCATCCAATTCACGGAGTATTTCCCCATCGACGACGCGGGACGACTTGAGCTCAAGACGACTGGTGAAAATACGGCATGGTATTTTTCGGAGGGAAAATTTTGGCGCGGAGTCTGGCGCAAAATCGACGGGCGCACCAAATTTTTCGACAATTTCGGCCGACCCGTGAGCCTCAATCCCGGTCAAACTTTCATCGAAATTTTGGATGCCAGCGCCCGGGTCAAAATCCCGAAAGCTATTTGAATCTCGAAGCTAGTTTAAGTTTGGGTCGCGAAGAGTTTTCGAATTTCTCGTCTCAAGTTTTTAATTTTTTATTAATCTCGTTTTTTAACCCCGGAATTAATTCCAGGAGTGCTGGCGCTGGAATTTCAAGCGTTTCACTTTTTTCCCAAAGTTTATCCGCACTTGTCGTTAACCCACCACTTCGCGACGCTAAATCTCCCCAAACCTTCTTTGCGAAAGAGGGGCTTTTTCAAACCTCCTCCGTGCTCCATGTTCCAATGTTTCGAGATTCGGTTTATTGACCAACTGACCAATAACCCTCCGAACCTAATGACCAATGACCATCCATGTTCCATGCTATGTGTTTCATGTTCCAAGTGTATCGAAGTTTGCCGACCGAGTGAGCGCAGGTTAAAATTTGCGCCGATGATTAATAATTTTTCCCACCTCATTGGCAAAGCCAAAAAAGTTTTGCTTTCGCTTCGTGAGGAGGCCGCTCGCACTCGCGAGGAAAACCGGCGCTTGCTGGCTCTCGAAAAAAAGCTGACAACAACATCGGACAAAAATCGCGGTCCTGTGCAGGTCGGTATTTCGACGAGCTCGGTCGCGCGCGCGACTCTCGCAATTTTGGGAATTATCGCGCTCGGTTGGTTCTTGCTCGCGATTAAAAATATTCTCGCACTCTTCTTCATCGCCGCCTTCATCGCAGTGGCGCTTGATCCAGCTGTCGACAAAATGCAGAAATGGCACATTCCGCGATCAGTCGGAATTCTGCTGATTTATGTTGTTTTCGTGGGAGTTGTCGGGCTAGTCCTCGCCTCATTCGTGCCAATCCTCGCGAATGAAATTCCGAAACTCGCGACCGCGGTCTTGGATTGGGTCGGAAAATTCGGCATCGACACCACAGCCATTCAAACGCAAATCACCAATTTACAAAATTACCTGACCAACCTCCAACAAAATCTCAGCCGCGAAAACATTGCTGCTGGTCTCAGTTTTTTGGGCGCCATCAGCCAAAATGCTTTTGCGGTGGTGAAATCAGTCGCTGGCGGAGTGGTGAATTTCGTGTTCGTTTTTGTGATCGCCTTCTTCATGACCATCGACGAAAACGGAATCAAAAGTTTTTTAATCAAACTTTTCCCGCACCGCTTCCATCACTATCTCCTGGAAAAAGGCACACTCATCAAAGACAAGCTTGGTCTTTGGATGCGCGGACAAATTATTTTGATGATTATCATCGGCCTGCTGACCTATGTCGTGCTAAAAATTGCAGGCGTACATTATGCGGCGACCCTCGCGACTTTCGCCGGCTTCACGGAATTACTGCCTTATGTCGGTCCGTTTTTAGCCTTAATCCCTGCGGCAATTTTGGCACTGAGCCAAGGCGGTCCGGTCTTCGCGCTCGTGATTGTTGTAATCTACTTTGGCGTCCAGCAGCTCGAAAATAACATCATCGTCCCGCTCGTGATGCGCAAAGCCGTCGGTCTCTCGCCAATTATCATAATGTTCGCGATGCTCGTCGGTGCCAGCTTCCCCGAGACCATCAATCCGGTCGTTGGCATCATCATTTCCCTGCCAATCGCGACGGCGATTTCAGTCTTCGTCAACGACTATTCGACGCGCGAGAAATAATTAAACCGAAACCAGAATCCCGCCGGCAATCACAAGCACCGCACCGATGATGATTTTGACGATGCCGAGCGCAGTCAGACTGGTGAATTCTTTGAGGAGAATTAAGCCGAGTACAGTCGCGACGAGCGTGTTGGTATTGAAAAGTGCGACGAAGCTCGAGGTCGGCGCACCGCGGCGATAGCCGAGCGCGATGCAGACTGAACCGAGCGAAAACATGACTGCGGCGAGCAGCGCGAAGCCCCACTCTTTTTTGGCGAAGAATTGCGCGTCATCGCGGTAGTACAGAAACAGTGCCAGATTAATCACGATAATCACGATGCCGGAAAGTACGCCGTATGCGAAAGGTGAAAGCATGTGTGCCGAAATTCCGCCAAGCGCGAGCTTCTGCGGGATATTCGCCGCACCGAGCAGCAGTGCCGCTCCAATCCCGAAAAGAATCCAAGTAGGCAAATTAATTTAAAATTGAAAATTGAAAATTTAATATGCTCATTTCAGTCAAATTTGCTTGATTATAGCAAAAGAAAGACCGCAAAGATGACAAGAAAATTTGAGAAATTAAAAATTTTGATTGGATAATTTACTAAAACTCAAAATCCTTAGAATCCTCAAGACTCTTAATCGTCTTCATAATCCTACTATTTGTTGCGCGCGAGACCGAGCGAACCGGATTTCTCGGCTTTCGTGTTCTGCGGTGTGTGCTTGCGGCAGTGCTTGCAGTAACGATTGCGACCTTCGATTTTCGGAGTCGTGGCTTTGTTGATGATCGTTGCCGAATCAACTTGCTTGCCACATACCGAGCAAATCCACTGCGAAGCCTGCGCTTTGGTGCCTCCACGAGACATATGCTTGAAGTTAACGGAAGCGGATTCTAGCGGAAAGCTCGCTCGCTGGGAAGTCTTTGCTCTAAGCTGGTTTTTATGGTAAAATACCAGGAAACCAAAATGCAAAATTCCAACTTCGCAAGCGCCCTCGACGAGCTCGCCAAAAAGAATTTGCGCCGAGAAAAAACTGCATTGAAGTTACAAACTTTGCGCAAAAAACTGGAAGTCAAAAAGCCCAAAAATTTCTTACCCGAACGCGCCGCGAAAGCCCAACTCGTGAATCTGCGGATCGCTAACGAATTCCGGAAAAAAATGGACGCCGTCCCACAAAAAACTAATAAAAACGAATAATATGAGCCAGGTTTCCAAGATCGAAACTTCTCAAGAAAAAACACCTCTTGTCGAAGTCGAAGCGAAAAAAAAATCACTTGATCGCGATTACCAACGCCTTCAAGAGAAAGTCGATTTTTATTTAAAAGTTGTTGGTGAAAAAAATGAAGACCTAATCAAATTAAGAGAGAACATTCTTAAAGCCAAAACATCAGAGGAAAAAGAAAAAATTATTCAAGAGGCTGAAAAAATTATTGGAAGCAGCGAAAAAAATGATGGGTTTGAGGCAAAAATCGAGAAAGCCGAAGAAGATCCAATCCTAATCGAAAAAACTGAAGCCAGTTGGGAAATCTTAAATTTTCTAAAAAACAACCCTAATGCCAAACTGAAAGACTTGCAGCCCAAAGATCTGCAAGGAAAAATCGAAGTTAATTTTCAAAAAAAATTGGAAGCAAATCCGGCGCTCTGGGCAGCAGTTAAGTCTTTAGCAGGAGATGGTCTAGATGTTTATGAGGTTGTTTCTAGTAAAGATTTTTGGCAAAGCTCGGAAGGAAAAACTGAAACTTTAATCAGTGCCGGAAAACGCGATTTAGGTAAAGCTCTAAAATCCGCCAAGGAATTCCAAGAAAAAAATCCGCGTGCCGCTGCTCTCGCGGTAGGCGGAGTCGCAATTCTCAGCATATTAATGCTTTTTAAAAGCAAAGAAAAAAAATCTGATTCTGCCGAAAAAGGAAACGGGGGCTTCTGGAAATTTGCGGGAGGAGCGCTGGGTTTAGGTGCTGCAGTTTTGGGATTCAAGATGCTCGGAGAGAGTGTGTCTGGCAAACTTGGAGAAATAACAAATCCAGAGAGTCTTATCAAAAAATTATCTAACTGGTTGAATGGAGAGAATAAAAGTTCTAATGAAAATGAAAAACAAAATAAAGAAAATAGCCAACCTCCTGAAAAAAATCAGGGCACTCCCGAGTATTTGGCTAAAGTGATGCCCAAGACTGCCATGGCAGTAAAGGTGTTTGGGAAAAGTCTTAAAAAGTGGCCTCCGGACTTGGCAGCGTCTAAAGAAAGTTTTTCGAGAGTTTTTGAATCAGCTAAAGAAGAAGGCGGCTGGGCTGTAGTTGAGGTTACAAAAGACGGACTAATTAACTTAGCAATCCTCGGTAAAGACACTGTTGTGTTTACATTTTTTACCACACCAAAATTAATCAATGCTTTTGGGGATTGGTTAATGGATTCAAAAAATCCCTGGTGGCAAAGAGGGGGCATGTTGGTTAAGGTTGATGCCGCGATTGCCGGAATCGGAGCAAGTGTGGGCGTCACTAAATCTATTTTTGAGCTCACCTACAAAAATCGAACGATGAACCCGCTCAGAATAGCCGGACGACTAGCCAAAGGTGCAGTAGAAGGCGCAACTTACGGACAATATAAGCTTATAAAAAATGGCTTCGGTCTCAAAGCCAATATGCCTGAGATAATGAAAACTTATCAGGGCATCTATAAGCTCAAGGCTTTAGAGGCAAAAGAGCTTCTTTGGGATACGCCAAAAAGACTAATTGAAAATCCAGCAGCACGCACAGGTAAACCTGCACGCCTACTCGAAAAAATTAAATTCTACAAGCTAAAGGCGAGAATTAATGAAGAAATCGCAGTAGATATGAGCAGCTGGGCGCCAGATGAAGAATGGCGAGGATTCAGAGAAATGCGAGAAGCCGCCGAGAAAAAAGTCAAAGACCTCACAGAAACTCGACTTAAGGTTATAAGAACACTAAGAGCACCGGACTTTAAAAAAGCAATAAAAATTAAAGATGCTCCTACGCGTCGCAAGGAAATTGCAAGACTTTTAAAGGATCGCGCGACAGAAATTACTAAAGAAAAGGGGGTCTCAAATTCTGCAGCCATGAAAGAATCTGTAGAAGAATTTTTGGAGATTGGTAAAAAAGTTGGTGCATCAAAAAAATTGATGCAGAATACTCTTCGATATTTGGGACCAGCCTTAGTCACCGGTTTCGGAATTTTAGGCGCAGCCGACGCTATCACGGAAGACAACGAAGAGGTTGCTGACTTGAAATGGAAGCAAACTGGCGTAAACACAGGCTTGGGCGCAGCAGAAATAGCAACAGTCGCAGCCACAGGAATGGGCGCTGCTAGCTCTGCAGCGCTGAGCGCAGCCTCCACCCCTTATCTATTTATGATCAATGGAGGGCTTGATTCAGCTCAAGAAGCAAAACGAAAACCACTCGATTGGATTCAAGAGACCAACCGCGATCCTGAAAAACTATTTCATTCGATTATCACAACACCTAATGAAATTACAGTCGGCGACAGTTATCGCTCAGTCATGCCTGGAGTTACTGTCGAGAGTGTTTTGAAAGAGAAAAAAGAAACTCGAAGAAAAATTTGGGAAGCGATTTTGGATCTGGGATTGACCGAGCCAAAAGAAAAATCAATTCGTTTGAAATATATCGAAAACACTCTTGGTGATTTTTATGCCGACAATGCTGCACTCGCCAAAAAAGTTTTTCGCGACTCAGCTATCTATTTTGAAAATTATCAAATTCATGAAGGCAATGAAAATCTTGCAAAAATATCAACTCAAAGTGAGATTCAAAAACTCGAAAAGGAAATCCAAAATCGCGAAATCAAAATGGACAAATCTCCAATCGCCTATGCTCTTTTCGAAGCGGCAAAAATTTTAGGCTACGAGCAGAATGGAACCATCGAAGAGTTAAAAGTATTTTTCAACGAAACTGATCGTGGCGAAAAAGGAATTTATTGGAATGGCAAAGGGTGGGCGCTCCACGAAGAGGGCTTAGAGTTCGACGACGATATGGGCAACGATGAAGAGACCGTAACTAAAATTATTGAAAGGCTAAAAGAAAATGCGGGCAATATTTTTGATTCAAGAAATAAATCTGTAGTTGATTATTTAATAGTCGCCAATCGAGGCAAATCTCAAACAACCCAGACACTTGAAAAAACTGCTATAAATATGGCTAATGCCATGCAACAAGGAATTCAAAAATTCCAAAAACTCAAACCAATAGCTCCGCAATCTGCACCGCGTTGAGCGCTGCGCCTTTGAGCAGCTGATCGCCGCAGACGAAGAAATCGAGACCATGCTCGAAGACGAGCGATGCGCGGATGCGTCCAACTTCGACATCGTATTTTTTGGTCGCGTTGAGCGGCATCGGATATTCTAATTTCGCGGTGTCATCGACGACTTTCACGCCGGGAGCTTTGCGGAGAATTTCGCGCGCCGCCTCCGGTGTGATCGGCTTCTCAGTCTCGATCGTGCAGCTCTCGGAATGCGCGCGGAAAGTCGGAATGCGTACCGCCGTGCAAGAAAGCTTGAATTCTGGCTCACCGAAAATTTTGCGCGTCTCCCAAGTCACTTTCATTTCTTCTTTCGTGTAGCCATTATCTTGGAATTTATCGATGTGGGGAATCAGATTGAAAGGAATCGGATGCGCGAAAATTTCGTTCTTGACTGGCTCACCAGCCAAATATTTTCTCGTTTCATTTTCCAGCTCCGCCATGCCCTCCGCGCCCGCGCCGGAAGTCGCCTGGTAAGTCGAGACGATTGCGCGCTTCACGCCGAAATTTTTGTGGAGCGGATAAAGCGCCACGGCGAGAATCGCGGTCGTGCAATTCGGATTCGCGATGAGGCGGCTTTTTTTGGCTTCCTGCGGATTGATCTCCGGAATCACGAGCGGATATTTTTCGTCATAACGAAAGGCCGAAGAATTGTCGATCACGATTGCTCCGCCCTCCGCCGCAATCTGCGGCGCGAACTCAGTCGCGAAGTCACCCGACACAGCGAGAAAAACGAAGTCCATCTCGCGAGCTGCTTCAACTGAAAATAACTCGACTTCGATTTCACCAAACGGCGTGGCAATCTTTTTGCCCGAGGAGCGTTCACTCGCGAAAAGATGCAACTCACCGACTGGAAATTTGCGGTCATGCAAAACACGCACCATTTCCATTCCGACCGCACCCGTCGCGCCAATCACGCCAACTTTATATTGAGCCATGTGAGAGGGGTTAAAAATACAGAGACCAAAACTTCCAAATCGAGCTAAAGACTAGGCAGTATTTTAGCGGAAAAAATCATTTTTAAAATTAGCTCAAATTTTGGCTAAAAAATAGCAGTCAAATTTCGCTGCCCGAAAAAATCGAAGTGAAAAATTTACGCCAGCACTGTCAAAAATAGCGAAAACAAAACCGTGCCGAGGATGACCCACAGCACATCTTTTTTGAGATAGAGCAGCACGAAGAGCGACACCAAAAAAATCAGCCAGGTCGACCAATCGGTGAGCGAACTCAACGCGAACTGGAGCGTCACGGCGGCGAGCAGTCCGATGAAGCCGGCGAGGAAACCTTTGATGATGACTTTGACCAATTTTAATTCTTTGACCTTCGCGTGAACGCCGGCGAGCAGCATCATCGCGGTGAGCGCAGGTGTGAAAACTGCCAGGGTCGCAACCAGCGCACCCACGATGCCAAAAACTTTGTAGCCGATGAAAGTCGCGGTGATGAAGACTGGTCCGGGCGTCACTTGCCCGAGCGCGATGCCGTCGCGAAATTCGACCAAACTCAGCCAGTGCAATTGGTCGACGATCTGATGCTGAATGAGTGGAATCGCGATGAAGCCGCCGCCGAAAGAAAAAGCACCGATCCCGAAGAAAGTTGTGAAAATTTCACGCAAATTCGGCCAGAGCAAAATCCCACCAATCACGAGCAATACACCAAACACAGGCAGATAGTCGAAAAATTTGAGCCGGTCCGCGTGCAGCTTCACCTGATGCCGACCCTTGGAATGCAGTGCCAAATGTTCGTCTTCGAATTCTGCTGTGAAATAATAAAATCCGACTCCGAGCACTCCCGCGAGGAGCACGAGCCAAAGCACGCTGAGCTGGAAAAAAAATGCGCCGACAAAAGTCAGCAGTGCGATAAAAAAACCTTTAAGTGTTTTCGCGTTAATTTTTTTAAAAACGGTCTGACCCAATTGCAGGGTCGCATTCGCGAGCAACGCGACCACGAGCGCACCGAGCGACAGCATCGCCGACTGAATCACCGGCAGATTGCCGTAAAGAAAGTACGCCGCTGAGAGCAGCAGCATCGAAATAACAGCCGGTAAAACGAAACAAAGCGGCGCGAAAATTCCGCCCCAAATTTTGTGAATGCGGTAACCGATGTAACCCATGATATTGATCCCCGTCGCTCCCGGCAAAATCTGCGCCAGACTGAGCCCGTCCAAAAAATCTTTTTCCGTGAGCCAATTCTTTTGGTGGACAACTAATTTTTTGACCTGCGCCAAAATCGCCGGACCGCCGTAGCTAATCGCGCCGATATAGAGAGAAGTTTTGCAAAGTTCGAGAAGCGTCGGGCGGCGCGAAATTTTGGCTTCAAGCATTTTCAAAAAACTTTTTGTGCAGGATCGCGACTGCCTTGTCAGCGTCTTTTTCGTCGACGACGAAAGTGATATTGATCTCGCTCGCACCCTGTGAAATCTGGTCGATGGAAATGTCCGCCGCACCGAGTGTCGCGAAAACTTCACCGGCAACACCACGGCGTTTGTAGATGCCCATGCCGACTAGGCAAATGATGGCCTTCTTTGGATGGACGGAAATTTTGGAAATCGGCGTGAGCTCTTTGATAATTTCTGGCAATTTCGATTCGTCTTCGATCGTGACCGAAACGGAAACTTCGGAAGTCGAAACTACATCGATGGGAATTTCGTATTTCGCGAAGACATTGAAAATCTTGGCGAGAAAACCATACTGCAGCAGCATGCGGAAGCTCGCGATATTCACGATGGTCACGCCTTTTTTGCAGGTCACCGAAGTCATGATCTGTGGGGGATTTTTGATCTCGGGGAGAATCGCCGTGCCACGATCACCAGGGCGAAAAGTGTTTTTGATCCAGACTGGCACCCTCGCACGAATCGCCGGATGAATCGACTGCGGGTGAATGACCTTGGCGCCGAAGTGCGCCAGCTCCGCTGCCGCCTCACTCGAAATGTCGTCGATGATTTTGGCTTGCGGAATTTTGCGCGGATCAGCGGTCAAGATGCCAGAGACATCCGTCCAAATTTCGAGGCTTTTCGCCGCGACACCAGCCGCGATGAGCGCCGCACAGTAGTCGGAATAACCGCGCCCGACCGCGTCGAGCATGCCACCCGGCACCCAGCCGAAGTAGCCCGTCGCGATGGGAATTTTCTTTTTGGCGATAATCTTGCGAACTTTTTGCGCAAAGATTTTTTCCGTCGCGATGTAGAAATCGTGATCGGCCTTTTTGAATTTTTGCGGAATGGCTTTTTCGAGATCGAGCTGCTCGGCCGGTGAACCAGCGGAAGTCAAAATCCCCGCGAGCATTTTGGCAGAGAGTCGCTCCCCGACTGCCATAATCGTATTCTTCGAACGAATCGAAAGTTCGCCGAGCTCCTGAATCGCTTTCAGAAAATTCGACAAATCACACAAAACTTTTTCGAAATACTGGTTCGTCTCCGCCAAAACTTTCTCATTTTGAATGTTCTTGCCCGCCGTTGCGATGTGACGCGCGAGCATTTCGGCAATGACTTTTTTGACCAGCGTGCGGCGACCCGCGAGTGCCGCCTTCGTCGCCGCGAGCAGCGAGTCAGTCACACCCGACATCGCCGAGACAGCCACGACCTGTTCGCCGCGGTAAGATTGGACTATTTTGACTACCGTCGAAATAGACTCGGTCGAACCCATCGAGGTACCGCCAAATTTACGAACGAGCATTTTGGGGAAATTAAAATTCCACTCCAAATTACCTTCTCGACACGCTAAAATCAAGCGCGTGCACCCGCTCGCCCAAAACAAAATCGCTTTAAGTCTGGCAATTCTCGCACTCGCGACGAGTGCCGTCTTCGCTCCGCAGCTGATTTTCGCAGTGGCAGGAGCGGGAATTTTTGGGCTGCTCGCACTGCGCTTCCCCGTCTGCGGTCTCGCTGCGACAATCATCGCCGCTTTCGCGGGCGAATTCGGACGGGTCGAATTGGGCGGAGTTTCTTTTTTGCTGCTCGACCTTATCGCGCCAGCCGTACTGATGCTTTGGTTCGCTCGGAAATTTTTGGCGAAGGAAAAAATCGAACTCGATGCCGTCACTGGCAGTCTGCTGATTTTTTGGGCAATCGGATTTTTAAGTTTGCTACTCGGCTCGGCAGGGCTCGCGAGCGCCGATTTCAAATTCGCACTTTTGTATTTTTTCCGTTTCGTCGGAATCTCCGGACTGATTTTCGTCGCGCGGGATTTGACGAAAAAAGAAACCGAACAGGTCTTCCGGATTTTGCTGCTCGGTGGAATTTTGTTCGCAGTCGCTGGCTTCGTGCTTTTCCAAATCTTGCCCGACTTCACGAAAGCAGGCTTGACTGAGCTCGGCTTCGACCCGCACATCGGTCGTCTGACCTCGACTTTCTTGGACCCAAATTTTGCCGCAGGCGGCTTCGCCTTTTTACTCGCACTCCTCGGCGGACGCTTCTTGCGTGAAAAAAATTCCGGACGCCAAGTTTTGATTTTGACCAGCGCCGGAATTTTCGGTGTCGCACTCTTGCTGACTTTTTCGCGCAGCGGACTACTCGCACTCGGCGTCTCCGGTTTGATTTTGGGAATTTTTGGCAATCGGCGGATTTTGCTCGCCGGAATTTTGGTCGCGATGCTCAGCATCGCGGGTTCGCCACGACTCGCGGAACGCGTCGGCGAATTCAGCCAGTCGGTCGAATCGCTCGGCAACGCCTCACAGCAAGTCCTCGATCCGACAGCGCAACTGCGCGTCAACAGCTGGAACGAAGGCTGGCGGATTTTTGCCGAAAAGCCCCTGCTCGGAGTCGGCTTCGGCGCGTATAAATTTCACCAAAATTTCTCTGCCGCCGATTCGCACGCCGCGACTGGCTCGGATGCTTCGCTGCTCAATATCGCTGCGATGACGGGCATCAGCGGACTCGCAGTCTTTGGAATTTTTTTGTGGAATCTCGCCGCCGCACATTTCCGCGCGAAAAACTGGGGCTTCCTCTCCGCCTGCGCCGGGCTGCTCGTCCATTCAATTTTTGTGAATTCGCTTTTCTTCGCGCCACTGGCGCTGATTTTTTTCGTCAGCGCAGGACTGCTCATGAAACGCGACTGAAATCGGCTAAGCCAAATCAGACTAGAAAATAAGCCCAAATAATCTAGTTGACAAGATTTTATTTTAATGTAAAAATTCGCGCCTTTAATTTTATTAAATGACTGCTGCCGAAAAAAATGTCGGATCAATTGACTCCGGAACTGATTTTATTGACATAACTACGAGACTGGAAAATCTCGAAGGCAAAAGAGATGACGCGCTCCAAGAATACAATAAACTTCACGAAGCAAGTGAAGAGAATCCGAACGATCCCGAGTTAAAAAAACTTGCCGATCAGGCTCGCGAAGAATATCTCAAGATTCGAACGAAAATTGATGAATTACTCGCAATAGGTTGTGACGGGGTGGCTTGAATTACAAATTAGAACCTGCTCGCCAAAAAAGAACCTCAATCTTTTAATTAAGAAGATTTTTGGTGCTCGGGAGAGGACTTGAACCTCCACGCCTTGCGGCATACGCACCTCAAGCGTACGTGTATACCAATTTCACCACCCGAGCACATTCTAGATTTCAAGTTAGCTTACTGTTAACCAGATATAAAGGCAGCCAGGAATTTTTTCACCACCCGAGCAGTTGCGAGATTTTAATTTCCTTCGGCAGATTTTTCAACTTTCGGAGTCTCGCCGGTTTTGAGAAAATTTACCGCAGCATCGAGCTGCGGGTCGCGATCACTGAAATAATCTTCGAGCGGCATTTTGACGACGATGTCCGGATCGAGACCGACACCGTCAATAGCGCGACCATTTGGCGTGAACCATTTCGCCACCGTAATTCGCAGCGTGCTGCCGTCGGCGAATTCGGAAATTAATTCCTGCACCGTGCCTTTGCCAAAACTCTTTTCGCCGAGCAGCTTCGCGCGTCCGGCGTCTTGCAGCGCTCCCGCGAGAATTTCGGAAGCCGAGGCCGAACCTTCATTGATCAAAACGACGAGCGGTGTCGTGGGCAAAAGCGGCGCACCAGAAACTGGAATCGTCTCGTCCGATTTACCGCGTTCGTGAATCTGGACGATATTCCCGCTCGCGAGCAGATTGGAAGCCATCGCGATGGAGGCGTCGAGAAATCCCCCGCCGTTGTAGCGCAAATCCAGCACAATGCCTTCTGGATTTTTGAGCGCGAGCTCGGCAAGCGTCCGCGCAAATTCTTCCGCAGTATTGTCGGCGAAAGTATTGACTGTCACGACCGCGATGTCATCATCACGGACTGCAGAAGTCACGCTGGCGATTTCGACCAATTCGCGTGTAATCGTGATTTCACGGGGTGAAAGTTCTTCGCCGCGAAAAATTGTGAGCTTGACGGTGGTCCCAATCTCTCCGCGAATTTTGCTGACCGCTTCGAAAACGGTGAGTTCGCCCGCGAGCTCATCGTCGATTTTGTAAATGCGGTCACCCGGCAAAAGTCCGGCGCGTTCCGCCGGCGAACCGCGCAGCGGCGAAATAATCGTGAGCACTTGGTCGCGCATCCCGATCTCGGCGCCGATGCCGGTCAGCTCTCCCGCGAGCGAATCGCGAAATTCCGCGCTCTCCTGCGGATCGAGAAATTCCGAGTGCGAATCACCGAGCGACGCGACCACGCCTTTCATCGCGCCGTAAAACATTTTCTGGGAATTGAGCTTTTCGACATCGACAAATTTCGCCATCGTCGTTTGCCAGACTTGGTCGAAGATTGGGACATTGAGGTCGCCGACTGTGGCGGAATTCGTGAGCGCACTTTCCGGCGCAGGCGCCGCGGCAATCTCAGCTGGCGCGCTCAAGACGAGCTGCGGCGTGACGAAATGCCCCGCGAGAAATCCGACCGTGAAAATCGCTAGTGCGGTGACAATCTTTTTTGAGTTCATTGTTTTAATTTTAAATTTTAAATTTAGAATTTTAAATTCCTACCAGCCTTCTTCGAATAAATTCTCAGCGGCATCAGCGATTGTTCGCGGTTTCGTTTGAGGCTTTTCGGAAATTTCCGGCGCGGCCGAGGCGATTTGAATTTCCGCGCGCACAATTTTAATCTGCAAATTGCGTCCTAGCACTTCGGCGAATTTTTCAGCGAGTAGGTTGCGCGCCGCCGCATCGAGTTTGCCGACGAGGAAGTCGCTCCCGACGCCAAGCTCAAGCGTCACACCATCCGCCGCCAGAATTTTTGCACCCTTCAACACCATCTTGACGGTCGGATTTTGAATCTTGCTGAGAATTTGCGGGAGCGCCGCCTCAACTAGCGGGATGGAAATCGCCGCACCAGTGTCAATTTTTTGCGCTGCCACTTCGGTCACGACCGCCGCAAATTTTTTTTCTGTCTGATCGGGCGCTTTTTTAATTTCCACTTTGGGCGCTACCTCCGTCTTGGGTTCGATTTTTGACGCGGACGGAATAGCGACATGCGCAGCGCAAACTGAAATCGCTGCCACTTCGAGCGGCAACTGCGGAATCACCGCGTTTTTCAGTTCTTCACCGGCGCGGGTAAATTCGTCGATAATTGCGAGCGTTTTTTTGGCTTCAGGCAATTTATTCTCGGCGACTTTTTGGAGCATCACCTCGCGCAATTTCGCGAGCACGGTTTTATTGAATTGAATCAAATTCGCGCCTTCCGCGACCAAGCCGTCAATCGTCGCAAGTGCCTCAGTCAGTTTCGAGAAAAGTAATGCGAAGACGAAATCCTCGACTGCCTGCGGTCGACTGAGTCCGAGATTCTGCGAAACAGATTCGACAGAAACCGCGCCGCCCGCGCCGAGCTGCTCGAGCATGCCGAGTGCGTCGCGCATCCCGCCCGCCGACTGGCGCGCGATCAGACCGAGTGCCGCTGGTTCAAACGCGATGCCTTCTTTTTGCGCGATGGTCGCGAGATGCTCGGTAATCTCGGCTTCGGTCAAACGGTGGAAGTCGAAGCGCTGCGTGCGAGAAATAATTGTCTCGGGAATTTTGTGTGGTTCGGTCGTCGCGAGAATGAAGTAAGCGTGTGCTGGCGGTTCTTCCAAAGTTTTGAGCAAAGCATTGAAAGCGTCCTTCGTCAGCATGTGCACCTCGTCAATCACATAAATTTTGAATTTGGCGCGACTCGGCGTGAATTGAATTTTTTCTTTCAAATCCCGAATCTCGTCAATGCCGCGATTCGACGCCGCATCAATCTCGATCAAATCAACCAAACGCCCGAGCAACGCATCGCGGCAGATGTCACACTCGTTGCAGGGCTCGCCATCCGCGCCCGGATTGAGACAATTCAGCGCACGCGCGATGATGCGTGCCGTCGAGGTCTTGCCGGTGCCGCGTGAACCAGTGAAAAGATAAGCGTGCGAAAGTCCGCCGCGTGAAAGCGCATTTGCGAAAGTCTGGCGCACATGCGCCTGACCGACGATTTCGGCTAATTTTTGCGGGCGATATTTGCGATAAAAACTCATTGGAAACGGAGCCCGATTTTACGAGTAAAATTGGAAAAGTGGAAATCCGCCTAAATAAATTTCTCGCCGAAAAAGGTGTGGCCTCACGCCGCAAATCCGACGAATTAATTTCCGCCGGAAAAATCCGCGTGAATGGAAAAATCACGCGCGAGCTCGGAACGAAAGTCGATCCGGACAAAGATCGCGTCGAGGTCGATGAGCAAACTTTGGCGGACAAGCCGGAGCTGGTTTATTTCATGCTCAATAAACCTGCTGGTTTCGTCTGTTCGAATGCCAAAACGAAAACCGAGCCAAAAATCGTGCTGGATCTTTTTCCAGCTGAATGGAAAATTTTCCCGGTCGGGCGCCTCGACAAAGACACCACCGGACTTTTGATTTTGACGAACGACGGCAATCTGAGCTTCACGCTCACCCACCCGAAATTCGAAAGCGAAAAAGAGTACGAAGTCGAAGTCGCCGACGATCTGACTGACGAACGCATCCGCAAAATCGAAGCCGGCGTGCCGCTCGAAGGTCGCAAGACCAAACCCGCCGAAGTCAAAATGTTGGAGAAAAGAAAAGCGCGTGTAATCTTGCGCGAAGGTCGCAACCGCCAGGTGCGCAAAATTTTCGGCAAAGTCGGCTGCGAAGTCCTGAAGCTAAAAAGAGTGCGCGTCAAAAATCTCACACTCGGCGAACTCGCGCTCGGCAAATATCGTCCACTCACCGCGAAGGAAGTTGCTGACTTAAAAAAAACTTAACTCTTAACCCTTTCCGTTAACCCACCACCTAGGTGGTGGGTTAACTCACCTTCTTAGTTCTTACAAACTTACTCCTTACTAACTTACTTCTTAATCCTTAATCCTCGTCTCGATGTTTGAAAATTTTTTCGCACTACTCGGTCTGACTGGTGAACCCGCGACCACAATTCCGCCAATCACCACTTTGGAAATTCACGCTGCGCCAACGCTCGTGAAATTCAGCGAGCCTGTCGTCAACGCTCAGGCAGCAATTGTCGTCGATCTCACGAGCGGGAAAATTTTGTGGTCGAAAAATCCGGATGAAAAATTGCCCATCGCCAGTCTCACGAAATTGATGACTGCCGTCGTCACGCGGGAAAATCTCAAACAGAGTGACATCGTCACCGTGAGTGCAGCCGCGGCCGATCAGCCTCCGGCAAAAGTCGGTCTGCGCGCGGGCGAGCAAATTTCAGTCGCGAGTTTATTGAAAGCCCTGCTGATTGATTCAGCAAATGATGCCGCCGTCGCGCTCGGTGAGAAAATCGGCACCGAAATTTTTGTGGAAAAAATGAACGCCAAAGCCGCCGCGCTCGGACTCGTGAATTCGCACTTCGCCAATCCGGTCGGTTATGACGATGCCGCGAATTTCGCGACGACGCGCGACCTCGCGACACTCGCACAGTATTTTTTGCGCGATGATTTTTTGCGGCAAACGGTCGCGACGAGCAAGACCGGGATCGACTCCATCGACGGCTTGCACCACGAACTTTATTCGACGAACAATCTTTTTGGCAGCTACCTGCAAATTCGCGGACTCAAAACCGGACTCACCGACGCCGCCGGCGAATGCGTCGCGACGATTGCAGAAATTGGGAATGGTCGAGAAATTCTCGCGATTGTTTTACGCTCGCCAAATCGCTTCCAGGAAGCGAAGAGCCTGATCGCCTGGGCTGAGGAAAATTTTCGATGGTAAAATTCATGAAATGAATGAGCTACTTTCGAGTACCGCGAACCTGCACAACCTCACCTTCATCCTCGGCTTCGGCGGACTGAGCTTCGTCGTCGCGATGATTTTCGCGCCGATTTTCATCCGCTTCCTCGAGCGCAATCGACTCGGTCAGCAGATTCGCGACAGCTCGGTCGATGGCAAGGTCTCGACGATTTTTCGTGAATTGCATTTGAAAAAATCCGGCACGCCGACGATGGGCGGCGTCGTGATCTGGGGCACGGTCGTCGCGATGGTGCTGCTGTCTTTCATCCCGCAAATGCTCGGCATCACGACGAATAGCCTCTGGAGCCGCAGCGAAACTTACATTCCACTTTTCACGCTCGTCACCGCGGGACTGCTCGGCATGCTCGACGACTGGTGGAATATCCGCGGCGTCGGCAAACAAAAAGGTCTGCGCGTCCGCCCGAAATTAATTTGGCTGACAATCTTCGCGGCAGTCGGTGCCTGGTGGTTCTTCGCGAAGCTCGGCTGTCTCGATGGCGCAGCGAACGCATGCCTCATCCATCTTCCGCGCCTCGGTGATTTCAATATCGGCATTTGGTATGTTCCGCTTTTTATCCTGGTAATCCTCTCGAGTGCGAATGCCGTGAATATCACGGACGGATTGGACGGACTCGCTGGCGGTCTGCTCGCGATTGCTTTCGGCAGCTTCGGTTTGCTCGCTTTTTTTCACGGCATGCTTTTGCTCGCGACACTCTGCGCGGTAATCGTCGGCGCCATCGTTGCCTTTTTGTGGTGGAATGTTCCACCCGCGAAATTCTTCATGGGCGACACCGGTAGCTATTCACTCGGCGCGACGCTCGGCGTGATTGCGATGCTGACGAATTCCGTCGTGCCACTGTTTTTCATCGCGGCTGTTTTCATCGGTGAAACTGTCTCAGTCATCATTCAGCTTTTTTCGAAAAAATTTTTCGGACGCAAAGTTTTTCTGATTGCCCCGCTGCACCACCACTTCGAAAAACTAGGCTGGCCGGAGCACCAAATCGTCATGCGCTTCTGGCTCATCGGCGCGGTGCTCGCCGGACTCGGACTAATCCTCGGCATCGTCGGCATGGGAAATTAGTTGATAGTTGATAGAGGATAGTTAATAGTTTTTCAAAAAGATTATTGGTTTTTAGCATTATCTTTTTATCTAAAAAAACTACGAATACCAAAGTGGTCGCTTCGCAACTACCAACTACCAACTACCAACTACCAACTACCAACTACCAACTATTAACTGTTAACTGTTAACTTTCGCCGGAGGCGATTGAAGCGTGCCAACATTTTTTTGTAATTCGCACGCAATTCTTTTTCGTGCTCAGCAATCACTTTTTGCAATTCCTGCGAGATGGAAATTTCGCGTGGCATTTTATTTTATTCGAAACCTTCCTCGCGCTGACTGAGCAACTCTTCAGGATTCGTCGTGACAATTTTATTTTCAGAATAGCTTGCGATGACTTGAATCGCGACATGCTTGTCATCAGCGAAGAACAGTCCCTGCCCGACACCGGAATTCAGAAGCATGTATTTTTCGCCGTCAGTCAGATTGAAAGTTTTCTTGAGCGCGTCGATGGCACTCGGCGACTGCTTGAGCAAAATTTGCATCGAGGCATTCGTGACAATTGGACGACCATATTTGCTCTCAAGAAAATCTTCGACATCCTGCGTGATTGTGATGACGCCGAGATAATATTTGCGTGCGCGCTTCACCAGTCCGTAAAGAAAACGCGCCGCGTCTTCGTGCTGCATCAGCGTCCACGCTTCGTCGACCACGAGGATGCGTTTTTTTAATTCCGAACGCACGCGGCTCCAAATAAAATTAAGCAAGATAAACATCGCAATCGGACGCAGCTCGTCCTCGAGATCGCGAATACAGAAGACGATCAAACCCGTCCCGAGATTGACATTGGTTTCACGGTTAAAAATTCCGCCGAAGGTTCCCGTCGTAAATTTTTGTAATCGTTGCGCGAGCGACTTCGCGCCCTCGGTCGATTGCAAGACTGCGTGCAGATCGTCCATCGTCGGCATCGGCATTTTGGAAGGATCCTCGACTGCCATCGTGATTCCGCGAATCGCGTAAGTGTCGATCAAAGCCTTATCAATCAACGCCGCTTCGGAAGGAGTCATCGCCCCCAACATGATTTTGAGCAGTCCGGTGAGCGTAATAATATTTTCACGCAGCAGGTCGCCCGGCTTCACATCATCGCCTTCGAAAGGTGAGGGCAGATCGAAAGGGTTGATGCGCTGATCGGAATTAAGGCTGACATTCAAATATGTCCCGCCGACTGTCTCCGTCAGCGCTTTGTATTCATTTTCCGGATCGACCACGATCACATCCGCACCGAGCATTACTTGACGGAGAATTTCCAATTTGACTGCGTAGGACTTGCCCGCACCCGAGGTCGCGAAAACAGTCGAATTCGCATTCGGCAATTTGAAGCGATCGAAAATGATGAGCGAATTATTGTGGCGATTGAGTCCGTAGAGAATACCCTCGTCAGTCGCGAGTGAAGATGAGATAAAAGGAAAAGTCGTCGAGAGCGGCGAAGTATTCATGTTGCGCTGGACTTCCAATTCGTCGAGCGCGAGCGGCAGGGTGGAATTGAAAGCGTGCTCGCCCTGAATGTCGGCGCGTTTGGTGAGAATAAGTTTTCCGCCAAGTTGGCTCTCGATAATTTTGGTGGTCGCCTCGAGTTTTTTGAGATTCTCGGCGTAAACCGTGAAATACATGCCAAATTGAAAAAACTTTTCCTGACCGCGCTGCAAATCAGTCCGCAAACTTTCCGCATCTTCGAGTGCAGTCTCGAGCACCGGATCGCGGATATTGCCCTTTTCGATTGACATCGTAATCGAGGACTGAATTTGCGCAACCTTCTTTTTGAGCGTACGCATAATTTCGTCGCTCGCGATTGGGTAAATGAATTGTGAAATATCGACAGTCGCATCGAAATTGACGATTGCGCTCATCCAGTTCGTGTCGAGAAAACGCGGATAAGCATAAACAAAAAAACTGCGTACAAACACACCCGAAAGATTGAGGTGATCGTAATGCACCTCAAATGAACTCGGCGAAATCAGATCGCGTACGCTCGCGAGTCCCTCGCGGTAAATTTTTTCAGCATCCGCAACTTGCTTCGCCAAATCGTTCGGCGCTTTTTTATCTTTGCCAAAAATTTTATTAACCAAACTCGCTGTTCCGATTTGATTGTGATTGAGAAACTGCTGAGTAGTAGTTTTGTCCTCAATTAATTTTTGCTCATTCGGGGCAGGCGGCGGTGGAGTTTTGGGCGCGGCTGGTTTGGCTGCGAACTTCGCGAAAATTTTGGCAAGCGGATCAGGCTGGCTGGCAATGGAATTCTGGGGTGTTTTCTGCGCGGCGGGAACTTGGGAACTTGCTGGTTTACTGGCGAATTTCGCGAAAAGTTTCGTGAAAAAATCTGATAGTCCTATCGCCGATTTTTGCGGCAGCGGCACATTTTTGGGTGGCGGCGAAAACTGCGGTGCGACCGGCACGCCAACTGGAAAAGTTTTCTGCGGTGATTGCTTCTCAATCTGCGCCGCGGTGAGTCCGGCAGCTACCGCGATTTTCGCTGAATTTTCAGGGGGCGGCGCAACTTTGGGAGCTTCCGCTGGGGTGACTACCTGCGCCGGTTTTTGTGCGGCGACTGGCTCCACTGGCAAAGGTGTGAAAACTTTTGACGATTCACTAACTTTCGGCGAAACAATCGGCTGCGCTGCGACCGGTTGGGTGATTTGGGACGAACTGGTTTGGGTTTGGTTTTCCGCCATTAGAAGACTTTTGTTTTACGATTTATCTGAGAATTTTAGCAAAAATCAGCCAAAAAGGCAAGCGTCTAAAGCTCGAAAATGTTAAAATTTCAGCCAGATTTATGACCGAAACAATTTCAATCCGCTGGCACTCCCGCGCAGGTCAAGGCGCGATTACCGCGTCGACGGCACTCGCCGAGATTTTGGGCAGGCATGGCAAATTTGTGCAGTCTTTTCCCGATTTTGGCGCAGAAAAACGCGGTGCGCCGGTTGTGGTTTTCAATCGGATCGGAAACGAAAGGATCAACGATGTTTCGCACCCGGCAGTAATCGATGCAGCGGTCCTGCTTGATCCAAGCCTGCTCGCGAGCTGCGAAGTGAACACTCATGAGCTACTCGCCGGATTGAAGGAAAACGGCTTGCTGCTGATTAATTCTCCGCAAAAAAAATTAAAAATGGAGGTCGGCACTGCGCAAGTTTTCGCTCTCGCCGCGAGCGCAATCGCCGTCGCGGAAATCGGCAAAGACATTCCGAATGTGCCGATTTTGGGCGCGCTCGTCCGAATTTTAGAGCTCGCGCCAATGGAAAAATTCAAACAGGATTTGGCGCAATCGCTCGGCGCACATCTCCCCGCCGAAATCGTCGCGGGCAATCTGCGCGCCTTCGAACGCGGTTTCGCTGAAGTCACGACCATCACCGGCAAACCGGGTCACAAAAAAATCGTCTGCGCGAAACTCCCGGGCTGGCGCGACATGCCACTTGGCGCAGCGATTCAAAATCCCGGCAGTTCACGCCACTACGCGACTGGCAATTGGTCGCACCAAACCTGCGAGTGGACGAAGTCAACTTGCATCAATTGCCAACTTTGCTGGCCAGTCTGCCCGCACGATGCGATCATCGTGAAAGACGGAAAAATGCTCGGCATCGATGCGACGAAATGCACCGCCTGCGGACTCTGCGTCGTCGCCTGTCCGACTCGCCCAAAAAGCTTAAAAATTATTTCCAAGCAATCATCTGAAATCTGATGCAAAAAATTCTAACTGGCAACGAAGCCGTGGCGGAAGCGATGCGCCAAATCGAGCCCGATGTGGTCGCCGCTTACCCGATCACGCCGAGCACGAAGATTCCGGAGAAGTTTTCGGAATTCGTTGCGAATGGCAAAGTGCGAACGGAATTCGTCGCCGTCGAGTCTGAACATTCCGCGATGTCCGCCTGTATCGGCGCAGCCGCAGCGGGCGCGCGCGCGATGACTGCGACTGCCAGTCAGGGTCTCGCGCTGATGCACGAAGTTTTGGTAAATGCGGGCGGCCTGCGTCTCCCGATTGTTTTGGCGAATGCCAATCGCGCCCTCTCCGCTCCGCTCTCGATCCACGGCGATCATTCCGATGTGCTGCTCGAGCGCGATTCCGGCTGGATTCAAATTTTCGCCGGTTCACCGCAAGAAGCCTACGACCTTATTTTGCAGGCTTTTCCGATTGCGGAAAAAGTGCGCCTGCCGGTCATGATTTGTTTCGACGGTTTCGAGACTTCCCACCTCGCGACCAATGTTGAAATTTTGAGCGACGCCGCCGCGCGGAAATTCGTCGGTCAGCCACCGAAATTTCCGAACCTGTTTGATTTTGAAAAACCCCTCACGCTCGGCGGCTACACTTCACCCGAATATTTTTTCGAAGCGAAACGCGGTCAGTTCGAAGCTTTCGAAACTGCGCGCAAAGCGATTACCGAAGTCGGCGCAAAATTTGGGAAAAAATATGCCACCCCGATTGAGGAATTCGAAACGAAAGACGCCGAAATAATTTTGGTCGTCCTCGGCTCGGCGGCTGGTGCAGCGCAAGTCGCAGCACGCAATTTGCGGAAGTCCGGGAGAAAAGTTGGTGTAATTCGCGTCCGCACTTTCCGACCATTCCCGGCAGAAGAAATTTTGGCAGCCTGCGTAAAAGCTAAGAAAATAGGGATTTTAGATCGCATGGTGCCGCTCGGTTCGACGGGCGGAGTTTTATTCAATGAAATAAACTCAGCTTTGTTTTCTACCAACTACCAACTGCAAACTAGCAACTGGATTTACGGGATTGGTCAAAGACAATTCAATCCGGAGCACGCGACGGAAATTTTTACGACGCTCGCACAAGCAAAATTTCCCAAAATTAATTTTGTAAATCTGCGCGGATGAATTTTTATTTCTACATCTTCGGCGCGGTAATTTTTTACGCCAGCGGCGATTTTTTGGCGAAAATGTGGTCGCTCAAGAATAGTGGCGCCTGGCTCACGGCGGCACTCGCAATTTATTTTTTGGGCAGCCTGCTCTTCACTCTCGCGGTGAAGAAATCTTCACTCTCAATCGCCGTCGCGACTGCGCCGCTCGCCATCGCACTCACTGGTCTAATCTTCGGCTATTTTTATTTTGGTGAACGGCTCTCGCCGGTGCAATATCTCGGCGTCGCACTGGGCTTCATCGCGCTCGCGCTTTTGCTTTTCCCCTTTCCAATTTTACAAAAATGAATCTGAAAACTGCAGCATCGCGCGAATCGAAGCTCGTCGGCGGTCACCGCCTCTGCCCCGGCTGCGGCCTCGGCTCCATCGTGAAACAGATTTTGAGCTCGACCGACGCGCCCATCGTCGTCGTGAATGCGACGGGCTGTCTCGAAATTTGCACCTCGGCTTTTCCGCAAACGAGCTGGAACACACCTTGGATTCATTCGCTTTTTGAAAATACTGCCGCAATCGCGAGCGGACTCGCTGCCGCGCACAAAGCTTTCGCGCGGAAAAAGAAACTCAGCGGCAAAGCAAAAAATCTAAAAATCGTAGCGTTCGCCGGCGACGGCGGCACTTACGACATCGGTCTGCAAGCACTTTCCGGGGCACTCGAACGCGGCACGGATTTTACTTTCGTCTGTCTCGACAACGAAGGCTACATGAACACGGGCTACCAGCGCTCGTCCGCCTCGCCACTCGGTGCAGCCACTTCGACTTCTCCGGCGGGAGAAATTTTGGCAGGCAAGCAGACGAACCGCAAAGATATTTTAGGAATCGTCGCCGCGCACCGCATTCCTTACGCTGCCCAATCGACTCCAGCACATCACCTCGATTTATTGGCGAAAGCGAAGAAAGCGATTGAGACACCCGGTCCGGCCTTTTTGAATGTTTTTTCACCCTGCCCGACCAACTGGAAATCACCGACTGCCGCCGGCATGGAAATTTGCAAAGCCGCCGTCGAGACGAATTTTTGGCCACTGATCGAAATCGAAAACAGCAAATGGAAACTGAACTACCAGCCAAAAGAACGCAAACCGATTGAAGAATTTTTGCGCAACCAAAAACGCTTCAAGCACCTCTTGGCACCCGAAAATGCACAGATCAAAAATCGGCTGCAAATCGAGGTTGATGACCGCTTCACAGAAGTTTGCAAACTCGCCGCGCTCGGTTAAACTCTGATTCACTTTTAATCTTTAAAAATGAACGACGACGACTCAAAGAAAGAAGAAGATCTGACTGAAGAAGATCTCGCCATCGCTGGCAGCGGACTGGGCGATGACGACATCGCCGACGACGATGATGACAGTGGCGCCGGACGAGCAGCCGTGAGCGGCGACGAGCAGGAAACACTCGTCACGCGCGAAGGTTTGAAGAAGCTGAAAGACGAGCTCGAAGAGCTGGAAAATGTGAGGCGTCGCGAAGTTGCATCGCGTTTGAAAGAAGCGATTTCTTTCGGCGATCTTTCTGAAAACAGCGAATACGAAGATGCGAAAAATGAGCAGGCCCTCGTCGAGGGTCGCATCTCCGAGCTGAAGCGCATGATCAAAACTGCAAAGCTCATCACTGAGAAAAAATCGAGTGGCAAGATTGTGAAAGTTGGCTCGACAGTGACGATTCAAAATCTGACCGACAAAGACGCACCTGAGACTTATACCATCGTCGGCTCGACCGAGGCTGATCCGACCGCTGCGAAAATTTCGAATGAATCACCCATCGGACTCGCCATCATCGACCGCGAACAAGGCGAAGAAGTCACGGTCGCCGCACCCGCAGGCGAGCTGAAGTACAAAATCGTCAAAGTCAGCTAAGTTGGAGTTGTTCTAATTGTTCTATTGTTCGCTGCGCTCACGTGTTCGAATTGTTCTAAGTGTGGTGATTACGCGTACCGCTACATTTAAACATCTCTAACAGTTAGAACAGTTAGAACAGTTAGAACTTTTCAGCTGGCCGCGAAAGCAATCGCGAGCGCATCGGCGGCATCATCCGGTCGCGGGATGCTCTCGAGTGCGAAAATTTGCTGCACCATTTTTTGAATTTGTTTTTTGTCAGCGCGCCCGTAACCCGTCACCGCCATCTTGACCTGCAGCGGCGTGAGCTCTGTGAGCGGCACACCGCAACGCGCCACGCTCGCAAGCACGACTCCCCGCGCCTGCGCCACCGCGAAAGCCGTCGTCTGATTTTTGAAGAAAAAAAGTGACTCGACCGCAACCAAATCTGGTCGGTGAATTTCAAGCAGCTCGGCGATGTTGTCAGAAATTTCGAGCAAGCGCTCGGCTGCGGAAGCCCGAGGCTGCGTCGTGATCACACCGAAATCGAGTGCCTCGACCTTGCCAGTAATTTTCTCAATCACAGCGAAACCCATCGTCGCGGTGCCGGGATCAATGCCGAGGATTTTCATTAAAATGTTTAATGCTCTGAATCCTACCCACACTCCAGGGGGAAAACAAATAAGTTTTGACTGCCAAATAATAGGCGCATATTATGGGATTATTGGGAAATCATGAAAAGTTTTAGAATTTATTTCGGAAATTTGTTTGAGACTATTTTAATTTTTAAATTATAAAACTATGAAAAAAATAATTTATGTCTTGGTAATCAGCATAATATTATCAGGATGTAACACCAACATAGCTAAACAAAAAACTTATTCAGGCATCCTAGAAATAACCCCAGCGACCAAAGGAGGAGCTGGTTACGATTCGTGCTTAGGCTCCCCCTTCTACAAACTCAAACTATCCTCCGGCAAAGAGATCAGGCTTGATCCTTATCCTTATATGTCTGAAAACAATACTATATCTGAATCAGAATTTGAAAAATTACTAGGAAAAATTTTAAAAATCACTGGGAATCATATAAAACAACGAGCTATAACTATTGATGAGTCTGAAGGACAGCATGAAGTACTTCCAGAAAACATAAAACCAATTAAGTGTGACCACATTGAAATAACAGGGTTTGAAATTTTGGAACAGGATGAATGATTTTATTTAAATCGCTCACGCAAATTAAGCTCCCATCCGCCCCGAGCGGACTCCAACTGAACTTCAGAAATTCCGAAGCGTTAGGCGACACAAATCATCTCAGCAAGTAATTGAGCATTCTTTTGTTTTGGGTTTTTCGGCGGCTAGTCCGACCTATCAGTGCCGGGGTCAATACCAAGGATTTTCACGCGAGAATTCTCTTAGCGAGCCCTCGCGGATGCCATTTCCTAGTAGGCAGAACTTCGTCAAAATCCACGCCAAATCTTTTCACAATCGCCTCGACGCTTTCCCCGCGACAGCCGAATTGCTCGCTCGCATGCATGACGAAAATTTTTTGCGCGCGGGATTTTGCAAATGCTTGCTTGAATCCTGTGACGGCGAAATTTACGAGCAAGCTGCCAAATAGGCTCCCTGGACCGACGACGATTTTGTCTGCTGCAGCGAAAAGTTTGGGAACTGCTGGATTCAATTTTGCCCGCGGCTCGAGCGCAATTTTTTTAATCTTGTGATTGGCGAGTTCTTTCGAAGCGTGGTCGAATTTTTCTTCACCGATAATCTTGTTGCCATTTTCGAAAGTGCCGACAATTTGGGAATTCGAAAAAGAAACTGGCACAACTTCGATTGCGCCAAATGCGGAGAAAATTTTGGTGGCTTTTTTAAAACCATTTTCGCGAATCAAATCAGCCAAGACGAGATTGCCGAGTGCGTGCTGACCGTCGCGTTTTTCGAAGAACTGACCAAGCGCACCGGCTGTCGCCGAGACATTTTTGCGCAGATCGCCGACGGCAGGAATGTCGAACTCGCGGCGCAGAATTCCGGTCGAGCCGCCGTTGTCGAAAACGGTCACGACCGCCGTGACGGAAATTTCGTGGCGCGCGAATTCTGCCAAGAGTGGCGAGATACCCGAACCGCCGCCGACTAAAACAATTTTTTGCATCAAGAAATTCCTCGCTATTTTAACTTACATTTTTTAGTAAAACTGATGCTACTAAACTGAATCCTTATAATCTTTAAGGCTCTTTATAATCATTAAAAATTCTTCCTACGCCGCGAGCGCGATTTGCTGCGTGTCAATAATGGAATTGATCGCCGCGCGCGTCTTCGGGCCGAAACTCCCAGCGCCCGATTCAGTGCTCGTGGCGAGCACTTCCGATTTGATTTGAAAATCGAGCACCGCGAGCTCAGTCGCCTCGTCAAATTCGCCGGAAATTGCGAGCTCAGAATAACCGAGCTTTTGTAAAACTTTTTGCAGCTCGGTCACGGCCTCACCGCTGTCGCCCAAGCTCAGACTCGCAGCGAAAGTCGGGGTGTAGGCAACCAAAGTCTGACGCGTCCATTCCGGATTCGTCGGCAGCTCTGCCGTCGCGAGCAATTGCGACTGCAAATCAGCAGTCAAAGCAGCGCGCGTTTTCGGACCGAAGACTCCCGCACCCGAACTTGCCGCCGAGGCAACAATCCCCTTGGATGTTTGGAAAGCGAGCACCGCCGCCTCAGTCGCCGCGTCGTATTCACCGGAAATCTCACCAGCAAAAAAACCGAGATCGCGGAGTGCAGTTTGTAATTTCGTCACTGCCTCACCGCTCGCGCCGACATCAATCGTCGAGGTCGGGGCTTTATCGGCAATTAGTTTCGCGACTTCAGCATCGCGCGCGTCGAGCAAACTTGCCAATTTTTCACGCGTTTTCTCGCCGAAAAATCCGGCGCCGAAATCAGTACGATTCGCGAGAATTTGGTTCTCGGATTGAAATTTGAAAATACAGTCCTCCATTTTTTCATCGAAAACTCCATTCACTTCGCACTCGTAGGAACCAGCCTCAGTGAGCGCGATTTGCATCTCGCGCACTAGTGCGCCGCGATCACCGAGCGTGAGTGTCGTCGGGAAACGCACCGCAGTAGCGACTGGCTTGGTCGAAGTCGAAGCTAAAGTTGAGGTTGAAGTTTTAGCGACTGAAACTCCACTCGCCGCATTCGCCGTCGCAATCAGCAGTGAATTTGGCGGTGTCCAGCTGCGCTGAAAAAGCTCTGAATTCAAACTCGCCCGCGTGTTTGAATCGAGAATTCCGGCTCCCGCAGAATCAGCCGACGCGACAAGCTTGCGAGCCAGCTGATAACCGAGCACAGCTTGCGCCGTCCCCTCGTCGTAAGTTCCGTCGACCTCATCCTGGAAATAACCGTAAGTTTTGAGCTCATTTTGCAGACGCGTCACCGTATCACCCGAGCTGCCGATTTGTAAATCCGCGACGAAAACCGGAGACATCGACGGGAGCGTGAAACTTTCGGCAAGCGTCGCAGTCGCCGGATAAACTTTCGCGTGGACTGTCCGCACGCCCCACTGCAAAGCGCGCGCGAGACCTTCTTCGCCACGACCCATCCAGACATCAAGTCGGTCGTGCGTCGCAATCGTGCGTTCGCCAGCGAGAACTATTGCCCCACCGCGGTCATGAATCGCCCCGACACCAAGTCCCGGGATTTCAATTTTCATGCCGAAAGGATAGGTTTTGGGCGCCGCGAGCATGCCTGGATAAACCTGTGTGCCGTCCGCACCGTTTGTGCCATTACCGTTCAGGCGCACATCCGCCGCATAAGTCCCACGGAAGTAAACGCGCTGATTCGGCAACGGTGAGTAATAAGCCGAAATCACGAAAGTCGCGTCGTAGGGCTCGAAATCGGCAGCGGCAAAAACTGTCGGCGCAAACGATGCGAGCAAAGAAAAAGTCAGCAACCCCGCAACAATTTTTTGTTTTAGTTTTGGCATTTTTTTATTTTTTTAAATCCAATCATTCTACTGCAAAAACAGCCTTTTTTCAATCAGCTTAACTTGCTGAAAAGGAATTTCGTGGTCTAATTTAGCGGCGTCGCATCAAGCGCGGAATACTTCGCAAGTCGTTCGCGGAAAATATCTTTGACCTCAGCGAGTCGCACCGCGGAATCCGCCTCGAAGCGCGAGGTCAAAACTGGCGAGGTGTTTGACGCGCGCACGAGTCCCCACGCACCATCGGCGAAGCTCACGCGTACTCCATCCAGCGTGTCGGCATTTTCAAATTCGGCGGAGAAGTCCGCGACAATTTTTTGCATCGTCACAAATTTTTCGGAATCGGCAATCGGCAATTTGATCTCCGGAGTCGTGTGCGTCTGCGGAACATCGGCGAGCAAGGCGGAAATTGTGTGCCCCGAATTGGCGACAATACTTGTGACTTTGGCCGCGGCGAGCAAGCCGTCGTCCACGCCGAAATAATTTTCGGCGAAAAAAATGTGGCCGGAAACTTCGCCCGCGAGCAGCGCGCCATCATCGCGCATTTTGCGCTTGATGAAAGAATGCCCGGTTTTCCAGCGCAGCGCGACACCGCCCAGTTTTTTAATTTCGTCTTCAAGCACATAGGTGCATTTCACATCAAAAATAATTTCTGCCCCTGAGTTGCGCGCGAGCAAGTCCCGCGCGAGCAAGATTAAAATTCGATCCGCCGGAATAATCGTGCCGCGTTCGTCGACGACGCCAAGTCGGTCGCCGTCGCCGTCGAAAGCCAGTCCAAGATCGGCGGAAGTTTCGACGACTTTTTTCTGCAAGTCTTTCAGGCTTTCTGTGTCCTCAGGATTCGGCATGTGGTGCGGAAAATTTCCGTCCGGCTCACAAAACAGCTCGACGACTTCGCAACCAAGCGCGCGGAAAAATTCAGGCGCGAAATAACCCGCCGTGCCATTGCCGCAATCGAGCACGACTTTTAATTTGCGTGAGAGCGGCGCAAGCGATTTTAATTTGGCAAAATAAGCTTGTTGGTAATCTGCTTTTTCGACTTTGCCATCAGCGCGAATAGCGAAGTCTTCGGTCGAACAAACGCGCGCGCCAATATTTTGAATTTCATCGGAAGTCAGCGGAATCGCCTCGCGCGCGATTAATTTGAAGCCGTTGTATTCTTTCGGATTATGGCTCGCCGTCAGGACGATGCCGCCATCGAGCTTTTGATCGCAGACGACGAAGTAAAGGTACGGCGAAGTCGCGTGCCCGATGTCGAGCACTTCCGCACCCGCCTCGACGAGCCCAGCGACGAGCGCAGAATTTAATTCATCACCCGTCAGCCGATTGTCGCGCCCGACTGCCAATTTGGGATTGGGAATTTTTAATTCGCGCACAAAAGCGTGACCGATTCGACGCGCGAATTCTGGTGTGATTTCCGGTAAATCACCGAGCGCGATACCGCGAACATCGTAGGCGCGAAAAACATGGAGCGGAAAATCCATTTCAAAGTGAGTTAAATTCCGCCCGCAAAAATTCTTTCCAATTTTGGTCGCGCAGAGCGCGCGCGTAAATGAAAATATCTTTGTCACCGCGGCCGGACAGATTGACGACGATCGATTTATTTTTGAGTTTCGGCGCGATTTTGAAAGCGTGCGCCAACGCATGCGAACTCTCGAGCGCCGGAATGATGCCTTCGTTTTGCATGAGAAATTGCGCGGCGGCGAGCACCTCCGCATCATGCGCTGCGACATATTCCGCCCGACCGGTTTGCGCGAGGAAGGAATGCTCCGGTCCGACACCCGGATGATCGAGCCCGGCGGAAATCGAATGCGTCGGTGCGAGATTACCGTAAGCGTCTTGCAAAAATTCTCCCCGGAAGCCCTCGAAAACTCCGATGGGCGCGTGCGGTTGCGTCGCGAGACGAACAGCGTTTTCGCCGAGTTTTTGGGAACGCCCGCCCGCCTCGACACCAATTAATTTAACTTTCGTGTCTTTCAAAAATGGATGAAAAAGCCCGATTGCGTTTGAGCCGCCACCGACGCAGGCAACTAAATAATCCGGCAGCTTTTTGAATTTGCGGAGAAATTCTCCGCGCACTTCCGCGCCGACGATTGATTGAAAATCGCGGACAATCTCAGGAAATGGTGCCGGACCAAGCGCGCTCCCGAGCAAATAATGCGTCGTCTCCACGCTGCCCGTCCAATCACGATAAGCCTCGGCGACCGCGTCTTTCAGCCGGCGCGTTCCTGACTCGACCGGAATAACTTTTGCACCCAATTTTTCCATCCAAAAAACATTCGGGCGTTGCCGCGCGACATCGACCGCGCCCATGTAAATCGTGCACTCGAAACCGAATTTCGCCGCAATCGTCGCCGTCGCGACACCATGCTGTCCGGCGCCTGTCTCCGCAATCAATCTTTTTTTGCCCAGTCTTTTCGCGAGCAAAGCCTGACCCAAGACATTGTTAAATTTGTGCGCGCCGGTTTGATTCAAATCTTCGCGCTTGAGAAAAATTTTTGCGCCGCCGAGTTTTTGAGAAATGTTGGCACAGAAAGTCAGTGGCGTCGGGCGGCAGGAATAAGTCGTCGCGAGCTCATGAAATTCCACCCAGAACTTTTTGTCTTTTTGAGCGTCTTGCCAAACTTGCGTGAGCTCGGTCAAAGCCGGGCGCAAAACTTCCGGCACAAATGCGCCACCAAACTCGCCGAAATAAGCTTTTTTATTCACGCCGGAATTTTATCACCTTTTGTTTTTCCTAAAATTCCTTCCTTGTCTCTCTTGAGCCTCAAGAACGAGTTTGCACATTTCTGGGATACTAATAACTTCAGTTTTGATTCCAAAAATTTTGAGGGCATTGGCACGCCAACTGTCGCCCAAAAAAGAATCTCTTACTCCTTCATCTAAGAAAACAATTATCTTTTGAAACTTTTTTCCAAGAGAGTTTTCGACAAAAAGCATTTTTAGAACATCTGCCAAAACTTTTTTAATCTGAGAAGGCGCGAGCTTTCCAACACGAGAATAAACTTCGACTAAAATTGGCGGCTCCAAAGAGTGTCCATCCAGCTCAACTCGACAATCTTTTAGATAAAGAGGAGTGCTATCAAGTTTGATATCCTTTCTTTCGCAAAACTTTATAAGAATTTCCTTCTCGGCAATCATTTGAGCTTTCGAACTAGAAAGATGGGCTTCATGCATTTACTATAAAAATAATTCAGTCGAGAGATAGCGCTCGCCGCCGTCGGGAAAAATGGTCGCAATTTTTTGTCCGGGATATTTTTGAGACAAAATTCGCGCGGCCGCGAAATTCGCACCGGAGGAAATCCCGACAAACAAACCTTTTTTCGCAAGCTCACGCGCGACGGTGAAAGCCAGCTCAGAGGCGATCGGAAGAATCTCATCCACAACACTCTGATCGAAATTTTTGGGAATGAACCCCGCACCGATACCCTGAATTTTATGCGAACCATTTTGTTCGCCAGACAAAACCGCCGACTCACTCGGCTCGACCGCGACGATTTTAATTTTGGAATTTTGTGATTTGAGAAAGCGACCGACGCCCGAAATCGTCCCACCCGTCCCGACTCCCGCGACAAAAATTTGAATCTCAGGCAACTCACGAAAAATTTCCGGACCAGTCGTCGCGAAATGACTCGCCGGATTAGCCGGATTTTCGAATTGATTCGGCAGCCAGCCATTTTCACTTTTGGCGATTTTCTCTGCCTCTGCAATCGCCGCGACCATCCCGCCTGCCGCCGGAGTGAGAATCAATTCCGCGCCGAGCGCGATTAAAATTTTGCGCCGCTCGAGCGACATACTTTCCGGCATGACTAATTTCACGCGATAATTTTTCGCTGCGCCGAGCGCCGCGAGCGCGATGCCGGTATTGCCACTCGTCGGCTCGACGATTAGTCCGCCCGCTTTCAGCTCGCCCGATTTTTCCGCCGCCGCAATCATCGCCGCCGCCGGACGATCTTTCACCGAGCCCACCGGATTGCGAAATTCGAGCTTCGCAAAAATATTTTTCTCAACTTCGAAAAGCGGCGTGTCGCCAACGAGATTAGTCAAATCTTGCACCTCAGGATTTTACAGCTTCGCGACGAATTCATCGAAAAGATATTCTGCATCGGTCGGTCCCGGCGTCGCCTCAGGGTGAAATTGGACGGAGAAAAAAGGTTTGGTCTTGTGTCGCAAACCTTCGACCGAGCCGTCGTTGATGTTTTCGAAAGCGACTTCGAAACCGTCTTTCATCTGACGCGAAACGGTGAAGCCGTGATTTTGTGAAGTGACGAAACATTTGCCAGTCGCGATTTCGCGCACGGGCTGATTCTGCGAGCGATGACCGTAGGGCAATTTTTCCGTCGTCATACCGGCTGCCAGTGCGAGCAGCTGATTACCGAGACAGATTCCGAAAATCGGTTTGTTATTTTTCAGTTCTCGGCGAATCGACTCGATCGCTTCACGAGCGAAGACCGGATCGCCCGGACCATTCGAGACGAAGAGTCCGTCGAATTCGTACTGGGACAAATCAGCGTCGTGCGGCAAATGCCAGATGGACACACCGCGGTCGAGAAAGTTGCGGAGAATATTGAGCTTCATCCCGCAGTCGAGAATCGCGACGGTCTTTTTGCCGTTCTGGAAAAACTGCGGCTTGGTCGGCGAGACACGCGCGACTAAATGCTCTTTGTTCGGATCGTAAAATTTCTTGTCCATTTTTTTCGCATTCGCCAGCTCGCCCAAGATGGTGCCATGATCGCGCAATTTTTGGGTCAGCGCGCGTGTGTCCACACCAGTGATGGCAGGAATTCCCTCTCTTTTTAACCATTCAGCCAAGCTTTCTTTCGCGGCGTGGTGTGAATATTTTTCAGAATATTCGGAAACAATCAGCCCGGCGATTTGAATTTTCTCACTTTCGAAATTTTCCAAAACTTTCGCCCCATGCTTCGTGTCCCATATTGTATGACTTGGCACGCCGTAATTACCGACGAGCGGATAAGTCAAAACTAGAATCTGCCCGGCGAAACTCGGATCTGTGAAGCTCTCGGAATAGCCGACCATCCCCGTCGCGAAAACGACTTCACCCGCCGCAGTCGTGTCTGCGCCAAAACTTTCGCCCGAAATCGTCGAGCCGTCTGCGAGAGTGAGAATTTTTTCCATCTGGGGAATTTTAACAAAAAAATCAAAACATGAAGAAAAGCCGCCGAAACATGAATTCAAACTGGAAGTTGTCACTCTTTTGTAATTGCTGCCTCTCTTTTGTCACCCCTGCCACAAAGTGGCCCCTTTCCCAAAGGGAAGCCTTTGGCTCGGGGCGCAGGCAGGGGACCAAAATAAAAAAGCGCGAGACTGTTTGGATCCCCGCTTTCGCGGGGAAGACAAATAGCAGTACAAAAAAACAGTAAATTTTTGCTAAAATCTCTCAGTTCAAATTATGGCAAAAGATTTTTACAAAATTCTCGGCGTGGAAAAAAACGCAAGCGAGGCAGAAATCAAGAAAGCTTTTCGCAGCGCCGCACGCAAATACCATCCGGACCAAGCCACCGGCGACAAGAAAGAGGCGGAGGCAAAATTCAAAGAAGTCTCGGAAGCTTACGAAACTCTCGGCGACAAACAAAAGCGCGCGAACTACGATCGCTTTGGCAGCAGCGCGAATTTTGGCGGAGGCAATGGCGGAGGCGGAGCGGGCGGATTCAATGCAGGCGGTTTTGATTTTTCCGGTGGCGGATTCAATTTCGAAGGCGGCGGCATCGGCGATATTTTCGAAACATTTTTCGGCGGTGGTGGTGGCGGAGCGAAATCCCGCGGTCCTGCCCGTGGCGCGAATCTAGAATTGCGTTTGAAAATAAAATTCGAGGAAGCAATCTTCGGCACGACGGCAGAATTTCGCGCAGACCGACTCGCGCAGTGCGAACACTGCGGCGGAACTGGCGGCGAACCGGGTGCGAAAATCGCAGAATGCAAAACCTGTCACGGCACGGGCGAAGTGACGACTGTCCGGCAGACGGTCTTCGGCGCGATGCAGCACCGCGCGGTCTGCCCCGATTGCGACGGCGAAGGCAAAACTTTTGAGAAAAAATGCAGCGTCTGTCATGGCACGGGTCGGGCGCGAAAAATGGAAAAATTGAAAGTGAAAATTCCGGCCGGTGTAGAGAATGGTGCTGTCATCCGACTCGCCGGTCAGGGCGAAGCCGGCGCGAAAGGCGGTCAAGCTGGCGACCTCTTCCTGCAAATCACAGTCGAGCCGTCGCGCGAATTTGAGCGGCGCGGCGCAGATATTTTTTCGACGCAAAAAATTAATTTCATCGAAGCGACACTCGGCAATGAAATCGCGGTCAAGACTGTCCACGGCAATGTGAAGCTCAAAATTCCGGCTGGTACGCAATCGCACACGAATTTCAAAATCAAAAATTACGGCGCGCCGAAACTAAATTCCAGCGAGCGCGGCGACCACCTCGTGAAAATTTTGGTCGAGATTCCGAAGAAATTATCGCGCAAAGAAAAAGAACTGTTTGAAAAATTAGCGACTGAAGGCGGCGTGAACATTCGCTAAAGTGAAATCTGGAAAGATTTTTCAATCTGATAATCTCGCTTCAGTAAGCCAGATTAATGTTTCGTAAAAATAGATTTGCTTTTGAATTGCAAAAAGCTTAAACTGGAGACTCTTAATAATTAACAAAAATTTATGAACGACAAATTGGATACCTGGTTGAACAAAAACATCGGTGACGCGGCGCAACCATCACAACCTTCCCCGCCGCCACCTCACACTCACAAAAAATTTCCACCACAAAAAAAGTTTCACAAAAAAACTCCCACTCATTCTCAGGCTCCGCACCCGAAACCGCACACACACATTCAGCCGAAAAATTCACCTACTCCTCAGGCGGAGACTTTCGATGAAAAAGTGCGCGTCATTCCACTCGGCGGACAGGAAGAAGTCGGACGCAACATGTCGGCGATTTTTTACAAAGAAGATATCGTCATCATCGACTGCGGTCTGCAATTCCCGGAGATGGATATGTTCGGCGTGGACTATGTCATTCCCGATGTGAAATTTCTAGAAGATAAAACTAACCGCATTCGCGGAATCTTATTGACGCATGGTCATCTCGACCACATCGGCGCACTGCAACACATTTTGCCGAAATTAAATTTCCCACCGCTGATCGGCACGCCGCTCACGCTCGGGCTCGTGAAAAAAAGATTGGACGAATACGGGCTCACCGCGAAAACGAAATTCATCGAAATCAAAAATCCGGCGATTGAAAAAATCCAACTCGGCAAACATCTCTCGGCGGAATTTTTCCGTGTCAATCACTCCATCCCCGACGGCGTCGGCATCTGTCTCAATACGCCAGTCGGCACAATCGTCCACACTGGCGATTTCAAATTTGATTTCACACCGTCCGACGGACTGAAGTGCGACTTCGGCAAGATTGCGGAAATCGGTCGTCGCGGCGTCTTGCTCGCTTTCGCCGATTCGACGAATGCCGAGAAACCGGGCTATACCATTTCCGAAAAAATCGTGAATGAAAATATCGCGAAGACCATCATGGAAGCGAAAGGTCGCGTGATTCTCGCAACTTTTTCGAGTCTCATCGGACGCATCCAGCACATCGTGAATGCGGCGAATCGCAGTGGTCGCAAAGTCTTCGTGAGCGGTCGCTCGATGATCGCGAATCTCGAAATGGCAGAAGGTCTCGGCTACCTCAAAGCACCGCAGGGACTCATCCGACCTTTGAAAAAAGGTGTGAAAATCAATGAACTCGCACCGAATAAAGTCATGATTCTCTGCACGGGCAGCCAGGGCGAAGAACTCTCCGCGCTCACGCGCATCGCGCTCGGCGAGCACCAGACGATCCAAGTGAAAGAAGGCGACACGGTGATTTTTAGCTCGACACCAATCATCGGCAATGAACGCGCCGTCGTCGCCGTGACGAATAATTTGCTGCGACTCGGTGCGCGCGTGATTACGAATAAAAATCTCGATGTCCACACTTCCGGTCACGCGAGTGCCGAAGATTTGAAATTGATGCACTCGCTCCTCAAACCAAAATTCCTCGTCCCCGTCCATGGCGAGCTGCACATGCGCTACGCCCACCGCGACATCGCGATGAAAGTCGGCATGGACGAAGGCAATATCTTGCTACTCGACAACGGCGACATCCTCGAACTCGCGCCGAATAATATCGTGCGCAAATCGAAGTCGAAAGTCCGCGTCAATAATATCTTGATCGACGGACTCGGTGTCGGTGACATCGGTGCATCCGTCCTGCGTGAACGCCAGATTATGAGCGAAAATGGCATCGTCGCCATCGTCTTCAAGGCCTACGCGCAATCCGGCAAACTCGTCGGCGCGCCCGACATCATCTCGCGCGGATTCGTCTATATGAAAGAATCAAGCGCCATCGTCGAGGAGACTAAGAAAGTCGCGATGAAAGCGTATGAAGAAGTCGCGGGCAAAGATTACAAAGAAGTCCGCAAAGAAGTCTCCCGCGCCGTCGCGAAATTCATCCGCCAAAGAATTGATCGCGAACCGCTGATTCTGCCTTACACGATTCAGATTTGAGAAATTAGAGTTGATTGAATTCTTTTTTATGAATAAGATTAATCCTCATCAATGAATTATGTTTGAAGATGAACCAGCGGATCAGGTACTTGAAAAAGCACTATTAACGCTGCATCAAATCGAATATGGAATTTGTTTCGACAGCCCAGAAGCTGCCGCTCAAGCTTTAAAAATTCAAGGAGAAGAAGCTAAAGATGTTTTAAGAAAGTCTGGTAGGCTAAATGTATTTATGGCATGTATTAGTCGCGCCGATATATTGGAAGTTTTAGATCCTGAACTTTGGTTGCCTGAAGACGAACAAATTAAAATTGAAGCGTTGATTATTAAATTTTTAAATTCAGAACAAATTGAGAAAATTGGTATCGAGAGTTTTGTAAACCAAAATCATGATTTATTTCCGTTCATGGATCGAGATTTGTTTACAAAAGTCGTGGAGCGATTAATTTCTAGGCTCAGCTAGAGATGTAGGGAACGAAAATTTTCGTTCCATAGGCGTGATAAAAAATATACAGCCCAAATTTATTTTTCCGAGCGACAAAGTTCGACCACCAAATAATCCGGCGGTCGGTTTTGTCGAAAAGGCAGCGCCGCGCCGACGCCATTGCTGATAATCAGGTCAATAGAATCACGCAATTTGTACCGCCCAAAAATTAAGTCTGATTTATATTTCGCCTGATAAAGCGCAGCCGTTCTGATCCAAGAATTCGAAAAATGTCCGCCGTGCGTGTGTCCAGCCAAGATTAAACTATTTTCAAACTCGCTAGAATTTTTTTCGACCCAGTCGGGATTATGAGTCAGAATTAATTTGAATTGGTCGCGATGCTCCGCGATAAAACTTTCCAATTTCTCAACTTCCATCCCACCCAGTCGCCAATCTTTCGTACCATAAATCGGCAACTCAGCCGCGCCAACTTTCAAAATTCGCGACTCGTCATCCAATACATCAAAACCGACTCTTTCTAAAGAGTCTCTGATTTTACCGACAATTTTCTGACCGAATTCATGATCGTGATTACCAAGGAGCGCGAACTTCGTTTGCGAGAACGAACTGAAATTCGCGAGTAATTTTTCCACCTCGGGCAAGTCGCGCGGTGCTTCGAAATGTGGGTAAGCAACATAATCACCTCCGAGCACCAAAATATCTTTCTCAGAAATATCCGCGCGCACTTCCTCAATCATTTTTTGAAAATCTTCGGCGTGCCGCAAATCCAACCCGAAACTCTTGCCACGACAAAGATGAAAATCTGAAACAAAAACTATATTCCTGCCAGCAAGCTCGGGCAGAATTTTGGGATTTTCGAATTTTTGTCGATTCGCGACTGGCTCGCGCCGCGCTTCCTTCGCCCAATCACTCAGCCGACCCAAACCTGACCCTGCCGATATTGCTACCGCACCAGCAGTCACGGATGTTATAAACTCGCGGCGAGAAATTTTGGGGTCGTGATTTTTACTTTCAGCTTCGATGATAAATTTTATAAGCTGAAATTATAGCTTAAAAATCACATTCCTAAAACCTCGCGAATTTTTCTAGTCTTCAAAAATTGGTCTACCATTTTCAGCTCGCGCAATCCACTCCTCGGCATCAAAACTAAAATTTTCTAAAGTTTCTCTCAGCCAAGCTGGGCTGTAATTATTTTTTCCTGCTCTCGCCTCAAGATAGAGCTTCACAACCAACTCAATTTGCTTTTGAAATGTTTTTAGATCTGCCCCGTAGCAATAATCAATTTCTGTGAGAATTCTTAACATCCTGTCTGGACCAATATCTTCTGAGTACTTTTGCAAAAAATTAATAGCCGCCTGCTTTTGACTAATTTTAAGCAAACTTTGGATTAGTTTTCTGGTTGTCTCTACCGAAACTTCATGAGTTTCGCCTTGAGCTAAATCATCTGCTTGGTTGTCAAAAACTTTTTTAAAACTTTCTCTTTCGTCGCGCACTAATTTTTCTAATCCCGTCAAAATTGACACATCATGATTCTTCGCAAGTGCTAGTCGCCTTTTCGATTCTTTAGTCATAACAAAAATTAAGAGTTAATTTTACCAGTGCCGCGAAATAAATTACATTCCCAAAACCTCCCGAATCACATCCATCGAGAAACCGCGCCGCGCGAGAAAGGCGGCGAGTTTTTGTTTGGCGGAATAATCTTCCGGGATATTTTCACCGCGCAATTTCTTGGCAAGTGTCTCACGCGCATTTTCGATTTCAGAAATTTCCGATGGTAAGAAAAGCTCAATCAACTCGTCCGCGATTCCGCGCTTTTTCAGCTCCAGCGAAATGCGGTGTGCGCCCCAGTGCGCGTGCGAGCGCACGAAACCTTCGGCGAAACTTTCGTCCGACTGCAAACGCAGCTTCGTGAGCTTGGCAAAAACTTTGGCGAAAATCGCTGCGTCTGGAGTGTATTTCGTAGAGAACTTTTCGAGCAGTTCAGCGCGCGAATAATTGCGGCGCGCGAGCAGCCAGCAAGCGTAACTGAAAACCTGCCGCTCGTCCGCAAGTTTCGGTCGACGACCCCGAGGGTTAGCGAATTTTTTCAAATTAATTTTTGAATCAAATTAAAATTTTCGATTTTCCAACCCTCGGGGTCGGTGGATTATTTTAATTTCTTCAGCGCCTCTGCCGCAGCAGCTTGCTCGGCTTCCTGCTTGCTCGGACCTCGACCGCGCCCGAATAAATCTTTGCCAACATACGCACCCATTTCGAAAATCTTGGAGTGATCCGGACCACTTTCGCCGAGGACTCTGTACTCCGGCGTGATGGCTAATTTTTCTTGGGCGACTTCCTGGAATTCCGACTTCGCATCGACCTGTGCATTTGACGCGATGATGCCCGGCAATTTCGGGAGAAGAAATTTGTGGACAATCGCTTTCGCCTTTTCGAAACCGCCGTCGAGATAAGTCGCACCGAGCACAGCTTCAAAAACATTCGCGAGTAAGTAAGGCTTTTCCGCTCCGCCACTTTTCGCCTCACCGCGCGACAATTTCAAATGCTGTCCGAAATTAAGTTCGCGCGAAATCTCCGCGAGTGTCTCGCCGCGCACCAGCGCGGAACGCAGTGCCGTCAGCTCGCCTTCCGGTTTGCCCGGAAATTTGGCGAACAGATATTCGGTCGTGATTAATTCCAGCACGGCATCGCCGAGAAATTCGAGGCGCTCATTCGACTCGGGACAAGCGCGGTTTTCATTGACGAAGCTGCGATGGACGAAAGCGAGCTCGAGTAGTCTCGGATTCTGAAATTCGTGTGCGAGTTTTTTTTGTAAATCTTTCATCGTTAGGATTTAGGTTCTAGGTTTTAGGTTTTAGTGGTTAGGGATTAGGGGTTAGTGGTTAGGGGTTAGGGGTTGCTGCCACGGCAGCATAATAATGCTCAAACGATTTTTTCTAATTCACTATTCACTATACCCTATCACCTATACCCTGCACCCTAAACCCTATCTACACCCTACTTTCTAATTCTTTTTTGGCCGACGACAAAACGCCGTTCACGAATTTGCGATCAGAGTCATCGCCGTAATTTTTGGCGATCTCGACAAATTCATTCAGGGTCGCTTTCGGCGGAATTTTGAATTGCGTGAGAAATTTTAATTCGGCGAGTCCGACCAGCAGGACGGCGGCATCGAGTTTCGCAATTTTGGAAAAAGGCCACTCCGGTGCGAGTCGCTCAATCCAGGATTTCAAAAAATCGAGGTTATTGAACGCCGCTTCGAGTAGTCCGTGCGCAAAATCTTTTTCAAAATCACAAGAGAACTCGGCCATATTCTTTTCGAAAATCGCGAGCCACCCTTCGCTGACTCCGCGAAATTCGCACTCGAAAACGGTCTGGGCGACCGCCTCGCGCACCGTTCGCCGATTGGATGCCGACATTTAAAATTAGGCTTTAACTTTCGAAATCTTTTTCGCGTCTTTCTTAGCGAGGTCGATGACGACGCGCCCGCGGTAATAGCCGCAAGTCGGGCAAGCCGTGTGCGGCTGGCGCGGCGATTTGCATTTCGGGCAAGCGACCGTCGTTGAAATTTTCGTGAGTCGTTTCAATTCTTTGGTCTTCCAGGTCGAGTAGCGTCGTCCGCCGCGTGTGGCGGTAGCGCGATGTTTCGGTACAGGATGTTTGGCCATTTTAAAAAATTTTTAGGTTACAGGAGTTTAGTCGTTTTCATTTTTTTGTAAAGTTCAATTTTGGTCAAAACTCCCGCACCCAGCGTGAGCGTGAAAATCAGGATTTGGAAAAGCCCACCGAAGCCCGGGATGAATCCGATGGCAAGAATAATCACCCAGCCGAGTGCCAGCGCGAGTAATTTTTGGAAATACTGCGTGTCCTTTTCTTGACGGAGAAAAAGTGAGCCAATCGCGAAACCTGTGAGCGCCCCAGTGGCGAGCAAACCAGCAATCCACAGAAACAGCAAAATCCCAGCCAACCAAACTCCGACGACAGTTATCGCCAGCAACAAGACAACAATAACCAAAGCCAGCGCACCAACTCCCGCAAGCAGACTCCACCAAAACTTCTCGCGCAATTTATTCGCGAAAACCTGGGTCGAGCGACCGCAAATCGCGAGCAAAACCGCACCCGTCAGAAAACCGAACAGCAGTGTGAAAAGACTCTCGGTCGCACTAGTCGTGAAACTTTTTTGCGTGAGCGCGGCAAATTCCCCGTAAGTCTTGTGCTCGACTGAGTCCGCGATGCCAGCCGGAATGACGAGTTCTTCTTTGGAATAATAAGTGAGCTTGCCAGTAATTTTCGCGCCAGCAAGAAAATTAATCTGCTTGCCAACGCGAATCGTCGCATCGCCACCAACTTTTCCGCCGAAATTAATTTGGTCACCCGCCAGCTGCAAATCACCACCAACCGTGCCGCTGAAATTCAGCATCCCACCGGAGAGCGCAGCGTCACCAACCACCGAAGCGTTTTCCGTGAAATTGAGAACACCGCCTGCGACAATCGCATCACCGGAAATTTTGGAGGCGAGCGAAACCACGCTTCCGCCAGCGCGCAAATCATCACCGACATCGGCAAGAATCATGACCGTGCTACCCGCCGCGAAAAGATCATGCGCCACCTTCTTCGTCACATTCACGATTGCACCCGCGAGAAAAGCATCATCCGGCGCATCGGTCAAAAGCGCGATGGCATCTCCCGCGCCATAAAAGTCGTTACCGAACTCGATTGAAACTGATTGGGGTTTGTCTTCGGGGACGGCCGCACAGACGACGCTCGGCGCCAGCACGGCGAAAAGCACGAAGGCGAGAACGGTTTTGAGTGCGGATTGCATTTGGAGAATTTAAATTTGCGAGTGAATTTTAGCAAAAGCTTTGGAAAAATGTTATTTTTGCGGGGTGAAAATTGAAGCCCTGCAATCGCGGATCCGAGAACTGAAACGCGCGAAAAACGCGATTATCCTCGCGCACAGCTATCAGCTCGCGGAAATTTATGATGTCGCCGATCTGGTCGCAGACTCTTTCGAGCTGGCAGTCGCAGCGCAAAAAACTGAAGCGAAGATTATTGTTTTCGCGGGCGTACATTTCATGGCGGAGTCGGCGAAGCTATTGAATCCGACGAAAAAAGTTTTGCTTCCGGATCCGACAGCGGGCTGCTTCCTGGCGGACTGCGCGACTGTGGAAAATCTGCGCGCCAAGAAAAAAGAATTCCCGGACGCCGGAGTCGTCGCGTATGTGAATTCGACTGCCGTGGTCAAAGCCGAAGCCGACGCCTGCTGTACCTCGGCGAATGCGGTGACGATTTGTCAGAAGCTACCGCAAAAGCAAATTATATTCGTGCCGGACCAAAATCTCGGCGAGTGGGTCGCGGAAAATTTGCCCGAGAAGGAAATCATTTTGTGGAAAGGCAGCTGCTATGTCCACGCGCGCATTTCGGAGGAAAAGGTTTTGGCAGCGCAGAAATTGCACCCGCACGCTAGGACGCTCGTCCATCCCGAATCGCCGCGAAAAATTCGGGAACTCGCCGACCTCGTCACCGGCACCGGCGGCATGCTGAAATTCGTGAAAAGTTCGGCCGCAGCGGAATTTCTGGTCGCGACAGAAATCGGTATGCTCGAAAAATTGAGCCGTGAAAATCCGGGTAAGAAATTTTTCGCACTCGCGGGTGAGTGTGTAAACATGAAGAAAATCACACTCGCGAAAATTTTGCACTCGCTTGAAACGAAAGAATTCGCAATCGAAGTTGATCCAAAAATCACAAACGCCGCGCGCCAAAGCTTGGAGAAAATGATCGAACTGGGAAAATGAAAATTTGTTCCAGGTCTCATGTTATGTGTTTTTATCCGAATCTTGAAATTGATTCAGGCTTGAGTCGGGAAAAGTTTTCGAATTCTCAAGTCTCGTAATTTACAAAAAAATTTGAGACTCCAAGCTGCAAGCATTCTTTAACCCACCACTTTCTTTTCTTCACCCCCACCTAAGTCCCCCAAGGGGAGGGATTTAGCCGTTAACCAACTGACCAATGACCCTCCGAACCAATGACTCAAAGACTCAACGACTTAAAGACCAATGACCCTCCGAACCAATGACCAATGACTTAATGACTCAACAACCCTCCATGTTCCATGCTGCGTGCTCCATGTTCCAAGGTTTTGATTTGACCAAATAAAAAACTTTCTTTAAAATCCACCGGCTTAATTTTTTTGAATGCTCGTTATTCGCCTTTCCCGAATCGGTCACGAAAACTTACAGAAATTTCGGCTCATCGTGCAAGAAAAAACCAGCTCGCCGAAGTCTGGCAAAGTGATCGCGCTCGTCGGTCATTACAATCCGGAGAATGCTGAAAACAAGCTGGTTTTCGACGCTGCGAAGATTGAAACTTTCTTGAAAAATGGCGCGACACCGAGCGACACAGTCGCACGCCTTTTGCTGAAAAATGGATTCAAAAAAGAACTCGTGACAAAATTTGTCCTGAAATACACCAAGCAAAAATCGAAGAAAGCTCCGAAGGAAGAAGCCAAGCCCGCCGCCGCTCCTGCGGCACCAAAGGCTGAGGACGCACCAAAAGCATAATTTAATCTTTTCCAAAAATGAGTGATCAGAAGCTGGATCCGACGATGGGCGCCGACAAAGATTTTCTGGAAATGATGGTGCGTGCGATTGTCGCTTTTCCTGATGATGTGATTGCCGAGCGCAGCGTCGATGACCTCGGCGTACTTTTGAAATTGCGCGTGAATGAAGCCGACATGAGCAAAATCGTCGGCAAAGAAGGTCGCACGGCGAAAGCGCTGCGCACCCTGCTCCGCCTCGTCGGCTCGAAATTCGACGAGCGCGTGAATCTCAAAATTCTCGAACCGGACGGCACCGAACGCCGCACCGAATACACAGAACGACCGCGCACCGAAAGACCGCAAGCCGTACGCAGACCAGTCGCCCGTCCGAAAATCGAAGCGGTCGAACCTGAGAAAGACAACTCTGCACAAGAGGGTCACGATGCCGCCGGCGCCTTTGAAGATATCATCTGAAACGCGTAGAATCTAAGAAGATTTAACCCACTTGGAATGCTCGATTTAATTCCGACTGCTTTAGCTGCTAATGGCAGACTGGACTACACTGACCTCACCCAGCTCAACCTTTTTGACATAATTTATCTTTTCGCGGCACTCGCCATTCTCGGTGCCGGTGCGCTCTCCATCGTTTTCATTTTCTTCGGCGGCTTCTCATTCATCCTCTCCGGCGGTGACGAGAGCAAGGTGAAAGGAGCAATTCACACCATCCGCTACGCCATCATCGGACTCATCATCGCCCTGCTTTCGCTCGTCTTCGTCCCGATGCTCGGACGACTCTTCGGCGTGAATTTCAATTTCTTCGATTTCGCGACACTCTCCAATAAAATCAATGTTCTGTTCGCACAATTCCAGGCTGAAGCGCCGACAGGCACGACGACCACGAACTCGACTCAAACCACCACGACGACTACCATGACAACCACGCCGAGCACTCAGAATCCCGAAGTACCGATTGGCGAACTCATCAGGTAGTTTCCGTGTAAAATCGCGGTCGTGAAAAAACTCGTCCTTCTCGACGGTCACGCGATTATTCACCGGGCTTTTCATGCTATCCCGGAGAAGTTTTCGACGAGGAGCGGTGAACCGACGAATGCGGTTTTTGGTTTCACTTCGATTTTGCTGAATGTCGTCGAACTCGAAAAACCGGACTGTCTCGCCGTCGCCTTCGACCGCAAAGGCAAAACCTTCCGCCATCACGCCGACGCGAATTACAAAGCCACGCGTGCGAAAACCGCGCCGGAATTGATTGCCCAAATTCGCCGCGTGTATGAAATCGTGCGCGCCTTTTCGATTCCGATTTTTTCGGAGAGTGGCTTCGAGGCGGACGACATCCTGGGCGGGATTTGCGAAAAAATGGAAGCTGAAAAAGATTTTCACACCATCGTCGTCTCGGGCGACCGCGACCTGCTCCAGCTCGTCGATGCGAAAACTTCCGTCCACGATCTCGCGGGTGGTTATCGCCAAGCCGAAAGATTCACGCCCGAGAAAGTTTTCGCCAAATACGGTTTCGAACCGAAATTGATCCCGGACTTCAAAGGACTCGCGGGCGATGCCTCGGACAATCTGAAAGGTGTCACTGGCATCGGACCGAAAGGAGCGACTGATTTGATTCAAGAATTTGGCACGCTGGAAAACATTTTTGCGAATCTGGAAAAGATTAAACCAACTGCCCGGGAGAAATTAGAGCGCGACCGCGACAATGCCTTTCACTCGAAAAGGATGGCGACCATCCGCCGCGACGCGCAGATTGATTTCGATTTGGCGAAATGTTGCCTCAGCGATTTTGACCGAACGACTGTGCTCGAACTTTTTGACGAGCTGGAATTTCATTCATTGGAAAAAAGATTTTTGAAGCTTTTCCCGCCACCGCGAATCGAAGTCGCGAAGCCGGTCGAGCAACCACGACTTTTTTAGTTGGCGAAAAGACAAAATTCTGGCAGAATCAGCCCTCGCCGCCGAACTAAATTTTGTTTCGGGGCGCTTTACTCGCCGCCCCCACACCGCTAAAATTTCGCGGACTAAAAAATTAATAACTCGTAATTTTATGACTCCCGAAGCTACGAAAACGAAAGCCAAAAACCGCATCGGCATCGTGCGCCAGGTCATCGGACCAGTCGTCGACATCGCTTTCGATCGCGACAGCCTCCCGGAAATTTTCGAACGCATCGTCATCGAGCGCGAAAATGATGAGCTCGGACTCGAAGTGTACAAGCACCTCGGCGACGGCGTCGTCCGCACGGTCGCGCTCGATCTCACGGACGGTTTGAAACGCGGCGAGCAGGCGCGCGCCACCGGCGAACAAATCACCGTGCCAGTCGGCGAAAAAGTTTTGGGAAGAATCTTGGATGTCCAGGGCAACCCAGTCGATGGTGCGGGCAAAATCGGCGCGAAGGAACGCTGGCCGATTCACCGCAGCGCACCGGAATTCACAGAACAAACTACGAAAGTCGAAGTTTTTGAAACTGGCATCAAGGTCGTCGACCTACTCGCACCTTTCGCGAAAGGTGGCAAAGTCGGACTCTTCGGCGGAGCCGGTGTCGGCAAGACCGTCTTGATTCAGGAATTAATTCATAATGTCGCGAAAAACCACGGTGGTTATTCCGTTTTCTGCGGTGTCGGCGAACGCACCCGTGAGGGCAACGATCTTTATCGCGAGATGCAAGAGTCGGGCGTCATCGACAAGACAGCTTTGATTTTCGGACAAATGAATGAGCCGCCCGGAGCGCGTCTGCGTGTCGGCTTGACCGGACTCACGGTCGCGGAATATTTCCGTGATGTCGAGCACCGCGATGTTTTGCTGTTCATTGATAATATTTTCCGCTTCTCCCAAGCCGGCTCCGAAGTCTCCGCGCTACTCGGACGCATGCCGTCCGCGGTCGGTTATCAGCCGACTCTCGCGGGCGAAATGGGCGAGCTCCAAGAACGCATCACCTCGACCAAAGACGGTTCGATTACTTCGATTCAAGCGGTTTATGTCCCAGCGGACGATCTCACCGATCCCGCTCCGGCGAATACTTTCGCCCATCTTGACGCGACGGTGGTTTTGAATCGCGCCCTGACTGAGCAAGGCATTTATCCGGCGGTCGATCCGCTCGATTCGACTTCCCGCCAGCTCGACGCGAATGTCGTCGGCCAGAAACACTACGACACGGCGCGCGGCGTGCAGAAAGTTTTGCAACGCTACAAAGATTTGCAGGACATCATCGCAATCTTGGGAATTGACGAGCTCTCCGAGGAAGACAAAATGACCGTCACCCGCGCCCGCAAATTACAGCGCTTTTTGTCGCAGCCTTTCCATGTCGCGGAAGTTTTCACTGGCAACCCAGGTCAATATGTGAAGCTCGAAGACACGATTCAGGGTTTCCAGGAAATTCTCGAAGGCAAGCACGACGATTTGTCTGAGTCCGACTTCTACATGGTCGGGACGATCGAAGCCGCCCGCGAGAAACACGCCAAGAATAAGTAATTGTTCGTGAGTAAAAGCCTTGTTTTAAGGAAATAACGGTTGCTTTTTCGAGGTCTTTTTGGTAGAATGAGGGGATTTGCAAAACCAAAAACCCAAACCATCACGCGCGAAATCCCTGTTCGGCGGTCTCATCGCCGTCGGAATTTTTGCAAGCTTTTTCGTGTTCAATCATCAATCGACTCCTGCCGATAATTTGACGGCTGACATCGTCGCCGTCCAGACCACAGAATCCCCTGTGGCGGAGACTACAGATCCTGAGATTACCATCATCGCACCCGCCTCAGGCGCAGTCGGTGAAATCGTGATCGTCGTTGTCAAAAACTTGAACAATCTGACGCGCGACACGGGTGGCATTTTTTTCGGTGAAACTCCGGCGGAAATCGAAACTATTGATCAAGCCGCCGACGGCACACTGACTGTCTTCACGCATGCACCCGAGCTCACAGAACTCGGAAATTATAAAATTAAAATCACGACACCGAACCAAGTGCTCACGAGCACGCTTGATTTTGAATTGACGAGCTTGAGCGCGCTCGCCCCAGCGCCGACCGCGGAAACGGCAGAACCAGCCGCTCCGACTGCTGAAACTCCAGCCACCGCCAATCCAATCGCGGATACGCTTAACACTTACGCTGACACCAACACTAGCTTGACCATGGAAACGCCAGGAATGAATGACCTACTGACCAATGACCAAGGACCCCTTGAACCAAATGACCCAGCACCCCCTGAACCGGATGCTTCTGAGCCAGAAGTCACCGCGCCTGTTTTCGCGGGCGAACCGCCACGCAATCTAGCTGCGACCATGACTTCGGGCGGCATCGAGCTCGACTGGGAAGCACCACTAGGCGGCACGGTCGATCACTTCAATATCTATTACGGCACGACGAGCGGCAAGTATCTGCATCGAGTCGCAGCGCAAAATTTATTCGCCGTGCTGAATTCGAGTTTCGCCAGCGAGACGACTTATTACTTCATGGTGAGCGCGGTTTTTGCCGACGGCTCGGAAAGTGCCGGCAGCAATGAGACCGCAGCAATTTATTCCGCCGCCGCTGTCACGAATGTGAATCTGGCACACGCGAGCGCGCAGCCGCAGAAACTTTCAGAGCAAGGTCCGGCCGAGACTCTCGCCGTCGCGATTTTTGTCGCACTCGGATTTTCGGGCTGGCTTTTTCGGAGAAAAATTTTTGTGAGAAATTAATCGTCTTTTACTGTAGAATCTCGCCTGCGTTTTAATTTTTTTGTGATGCCAATTTCCGTCAAAAAACTCCCCAAGTCCGAGATCGAAATCACGATCGAGGTCGCCCCTGAGATTCTTGCGAAAGCACGCGCGGAGGCGATTAAGCGTTTTCAGCAAGAAGTGAAAATCGACGGCTTTCGTCCTGGCAGTGCGCCTGCGGAAAAAGTGCTTGAACGCGTCGGCGAAAATAATGTCACGCTCGAGGCGCACGACCTCGCGATTAAGCTCGCCTACTCGGAAGCCGTGACGAGTGAAAAATTGCAGGTCGTGAGCTATCCGAAAGTCGAGATCATCTCGACCGAGCCGCTGAAGTTCGTCGCGAAAGTCGCCGTCTTGCCGGAAGTGCAGCTCGGCGATTGGCAGAAAATTAAACTCACGAAAGAGGATCTCAAAGTCGAGCCGAAAGAAATCGAAGCCGTCGTGAAAGATATTTTGAAAGGCCATGCCGAGGCGAAACCAATCACGGACCGCGCAGCGCAAAAAGGTGATCGCGTCGAGATCGACTTCGCGGGCATGACGCCGGACGGCGTCCCGCTCGACGGCACCCAGTCGAAGAATCACCCGCTCGTTTTGGGTGAAGGCAATTTCATTCCGGGATTTGAGGAAGGCGTCGAAGGCATGCAAATCGCGGAAGAAAAAGAGCACACTGTGAAATTTCCGGCGACCTACCACACGAAACACCTCGCCGGTCAAGCTGTGAAATTCAAGCTGAAATTGCACAAAATCGAGGAGCTCGTCCCGCCGCAACTCGACGCTGAGTTCGCGAAAAAGGTAAGTGGCGGCAGAAAAAATTCTTGGCAAGAAGTCGAAACGGACATCGCCGAACATTTGCAGTCACGCAAAGAAGCCGCGGCGCAGCAAAAATTGGAGGCGGATTTGGTCGACGAACTTTTGAAAATCGCGACGATTGAAGTGCCCGAAAGTTTGACTGACGAAGAGGTTGACTGGATGCTGAAAGATTTGAAAGGCCGACTCGCAAGCGGCGGCATGGAGTGGGACAAATATCTGGAAGGAACGAAAAAAACCGAGGAGGCGCTGCAAAAAGAGATGCGCGTCGAGGGTGAAAAACGCGTGAAAGTCAGACTGATTCTCGACAAGCTCGTCGAGACGGAGAAACCCGTAGTCACGGAAAAAGAGGTCGACGACGCCATCGAGCACGAAGCCGAGCGCTATCCAGAATCGCAGAAAAAATCTGTACGCGAGTCTTTCGCGAGCGGTTCGTCACATCGGCTGCGGTTGCAACATCAATTAAAAATTATTAAGCTCCTCGCAGAACTTATTAAAACTCTTAAAAAATGAAAACCAGCTATCTCGTCGGCGCACTTATCATCACGGTTTTACTGCTAATTATTGTTTTTCAAAACATCAACAACAGTGCGGCTTTCGCGCTATTTTTCAGCTTCGACAATGTCGTCCTCGCCGTACCGATAATTTTGATTTCTGGAATGAGCGTCGCTGCCGGAGCACTGTACACACTCGCAATTAAATCCGCCATCGATAAGAAAACGGAGGAAATGCACGAGGATCTGAACAGCCAGTTTTAATTTTTACCCGTAGCTTGGAGCTTGGAACATGAAGCGCAGAAGGTCATTGGTCATTTGGTTCAGAGGGTTGTTGAGCCTTTAAGTCATTAAGTCATTGGTTTTTTGGTTTCTTGGAAGGAAAATCCTAAATCCTAAAAATAGTTTCTGAATCGGAGCTGATTTTTACGGCAGTAGATATCCGAGATACCAGGCGCAGATTTGTTGGGAAAACAAAAGCGCGACAATCCCCCCGACCGCGAGAAATGGCGCGAAAGGCAAAGCTGATTGCAGCTTTTTCTTTTTGCGGAGAATCTGGATGATACCGACGACTGAGCCGAGGAATGACGCGACGAAAAGCGCGACGATGAAACCGCGCCAGCCTGTGAGCGCACCGAGCAAAAGACCGACGCGAATGTCGCCGCCGCCCATCCATTTGCCATCGGAAATCAAAACGAGCGCGGTGAAAAATCCACCACCGACGAGCGCGCCGATGAGTGCCGTGAGTGGTGCAAGTGTGAAAGCGAGGAAGCTACCGACGAGCGCAAAAACGATAGCCGGCAGTGCCACCTCATCCGGGATTTCGCCGAATTGCGCGTCGAAGCTCGCGATGAAAATGAGAGTGGAAACGAAAAATAAATTCCACAGAAGCGGCTCCAGCCCGCTTGCGCCGAAAAGCGCAACGAGCAGGAAAGCCACGGCCGTCGTGAGCTCGATAATGAAATAGTGGACGGCGATTTTTTTGTGGCAGAAACGGCACTTTCCCTTGAGCCAGAGGAAACTCACGAGCGGAATGAGATCGCGCGCTGCCAATTTTTTTTTGCACTTCGGACAAAAACTGCGTCCTGTCAGAAGACTTTTAAATTTACCGGCGTGCAAACGGTAAACCGCGGCATTGATGAAGCTGCCGACCGCCAGACCGAGCGCGCCAATCACGACAAGCAAAAAAATTTCCATGGGAATTTACGAACCACTCACGATTTTCGCCCAACGCCGTTTGCCTATTTGCAGAATCAATTCGGACTTGCCGACTTCGAAAGTCGCGTCAATTTTCTCAACTTTTTGATCGTTCATGCGCACACCGCCTGCCTCGATCAAGCGCCGCGCCTCACTTTTGGACGCGACCAGTTTGGCAGAATTGAGCAGTTCGACGATCCCCCAGCTGCCTTCTTCGATGGCGATTTCGGAAATCTCATCCGGGCGACCACTTTTGGAATCAGCGGAAAAAAGTCGGGCGAATTCTTCGACGGCTTTAGTGGCAGCCGCTTCCCCGTGATAAATTTTGACGAGCTCCTGCGCCAGCTCAATCTTGAGATCGCGCGGATTTTCTTTCTTGAGGCGCTGCGCAAAATCTTTTTCGTCCAAGTCCGTACAGAGCTCCACCCAGCGCGGAATCAGCTCGTCGGCGATACGCATCGTCTTGCCAAAAATTTCGGTCGGCGATTCGGCGATGCCGATGAAATTATCGAGACTCTTCGACATTTTTTCTTTGCCGTCCGTGCCCACGAGAATCGGCAAGGTCAAAACAGCCTGCGGTTTTTTGGAATTCATCTCCATCACTTCGCGCCCCATCAGCATGTTGAAGTGCTGATCCGTGCCGCCAACCTCCAGATCACAGCTGCCGAAAATATCCGCGATCACATTCGAATCAATTCCCTGAATCACGGGATAAAGCATCTCGTGCATGAAAATTGGTTCGCTTTTTTTAATCCTATCCTGAAACATGTCGCGCTCGATCAAACGCGCATGCGTAATTTTGCGCAGCACGGCGAGCACATTGATGAAAGAATAATGCCGGATGCTGCCTTTTTGCATGCGGCTCGCGACCCAGGCATTCGCCCGCGCGAGGAAATGATTACCCGGCAGCGGCGGCGTTTCGAATTTCTCGCCGTTTGCTTCAATCGTGAGCTTCATCCCGTCCGGGGCACGGACATCGTGCATCGAGACGAACCAATCGGAATTGCGAATCCAGGAAAAATTTTCCGGCGTCGTCTTGAGAATCTTGCCCGCCTGCTCGAGGTAAGTTTTTACATTTGCTTCGACTTCCGCCTGGTCGAGCTCCGGGCGAATTTTGGATTTGCCCGTCGGATCGCCGATGCGCGCGGTGAAATCCCCAATCAAGAAAACGACGCGACAACCGAGATCTTGGAATTCGCGCAGCTTGCGCAGACAGACCGCATGTCCGAGGTGAATGTCCGGTCGTGTCGGATCGACGCCGTACTTGATCACGACTTTAGTCGGGTCGGCGGTCAGCTTTTTCTGCAAATCGCTTTCGCCAATCAGCTCGACCACCCCGCGCGCTAAGATTTTTTTCAAATTCATTTCTGGGATTTTAGCAAAATGAGGAAATCGGCGATTTTAAAATCTTAATTTAGATGAGCTTGCTTAAAAATATGTTTTATGCTAGAATATAAACAATCAATTAATAAGTTAACCAAAACAAAAATGCCTGAGAAACAACCACCCATGCCGCGACAAGAGCAAGTCTCTTGGAAATATGCAGACAAAGATAAAGCTGATGCAATTCGAAAAGATTTCCCCGAAATCCAAAAAGCTGCCGATCAACAAATTGAAGAAGCGGCATATGAGGTTTATTGGAACAAGGAAAACGGATTCAACTCTTTAGATGACGCGTGGCAAATCCCAAAATTTCGCGAATTGATTCGCGACTATATCAAAGATAAAGCTCAAAAAGCTGCGGGCAGAATAGCAAATGAATTATTGCAAGGAAGAGAAATTCGTTCAGCGACAAACCCTGAAGATGAAGCTTCTTTGTCAGAAATATCAAATAAGATTGACGAAGTCAAAGAGGCTACTAAGTATGGCATCACGGTGGAAACCCAGAATGAAATTTCCAAGAAGCTCATCGCGCTTGGAGAAAAGCCTCTCAGTGAAGAAGACCTGGATGATCTCGATAACTCTATGAATTCCCTCAACAGTACAAATAAACAAGAATGGGAAGTGCGCAAAGGTGATGTGGATTATTTGTTAAAAGAGACGACAGAGAACAGAGCTGCTCGATTATCAGAAGCAAAACTTATTCAAGAAAAAGGCTTGGACATAAAAAGCTATATCTCCAAGGACAAAATTAAAGCTTATGGAAATAGGTTTAATAGATCTCCCGAAGAAATAACAGACGCGATTTCGGACATTTTCCATAGTGAGTTTGGCGAACAGCTTGGTGGCAACGATCGTATATTAGAACCTGATTTGCTTAAGAAACTGGAAGAGCGACTCAATTCCGCAAACATAACGCGTGAAAATTCTAATCAAATCAACTCAAGAATCAGAAGCTATCAGGAAGAGATGCAGACTCGTTTAGAAAAAATTGACTTTATTCGTGGTTTTAATTGGGGAGACAAAAATGAAAAAATTGCCAATGATGTGGCTGGTCGTGTAGCTAATGCCATAGTCGCCAACGAACTTACTCGTGGTGGTAGGTTTGATGTTGGACAAAGAGACGCCATTCTTTCTGGAGTCTTATCTACACTAGAAGTTGCAGAAAACACAAACGATGGCTCTGCAACAGAAACATTGGATTCTTATGTGAACCCACAAGAATTAGCCAAAGCTGAAAGGACAATACCTACTCTTGTAGCGAGCTACATAGATATGATTGTGGGTGAACCTAAAATCAAGGAGCAGGAAAAAACAACATCTTCAGACGAAATGAAGACCGCCGACCCAAACATGCCTGGGGTCGGAAAACACGATTACAGCAACGACAATATGGGTCTTCCTGGGATACCTAAAGATTTTAAAGTAGAGCCATCCGCGATTGCAGACGCGATTAATAAAGCTGCTCAAAGCGGACGATACGGAAAAGTCACCGATCTTTAATTACGAACTCCGCGATTAATTAGAAATAGGATTTCCCCACCAAAATCTTTGTAACTTTCTGATCAAAATCCTCAGTCGGAATTTTCTCGAGCATTTGGAAATCGAAAGCCAGACCAACTGACACGCCAGTAAATTTTGCGAGCACGCGGTCGAAGAATCCGCCGCCACGACCGAGGCGATTACCTGCACGGTCGAAGGCGAGCGCCGGCACGACGAGCAGATCAATTTCGCTGAGCGGAATTTTGGGCGCGGAAATCATAGGGCAATTAATCCCGAAACAACCGACTTCCAATTCGTGCAGATTTTGAACTTGGTGAAAAACCAAATTATTCTCCCCACTTTGTGAAAGGGGGGCTGGGGGGGATTTTTTTTTCACACGCGGCAGCCCAACTCGTTTTTGCATTTCCAAACTTCGCGCAATTAAAAAATCCGTCGCGACTTCGAAAGGTTCGCTCGCGAAAAAGGCGATGGTTTTTGCGCTGGCGAATTCAGGCAGCGTGAGAAATTTCCGCGCCAGAATTTGATTCTGCCGCGCTCGCTCTGGGTCAGTGAAATTTTGCAACTGCGCGAGCAGCGCGACGCGGAGTCGGGCTTTTTCTGCTGAAATCATTCGGGAATCGAATCACCGACGAGACACCAAGTGAAATGCATTTCCACCAACTTCGTGTGCTCGGCTTCATCGGGGAAATATTGCGCTTTCGCCGCGAGCCAATCGTCCGCCGAGTAGCCGAGCTGCGCAACCGCCTGCTGCAGCAGCGGATCGAAATCGCGCTCGAGTGCCGCCTTGTCTGCGAGTTCACCGCGCGCGTTCAATTCTGTGACAACTTCGCAGACAGCTTTGCCGAGTGCTTGCTCGTAGTCTGTTTTGGAAATCGTAACTTCCGCAGCAGCGCAACCCGCGAGCAAAATCAGCGTGAAAAGCGTGGCACAAAATTTTTTCATGCGCGAGTTTTTTGAATGGCAATCATTTCCGGATCGCGGCAAATGCGCGACTCCTCCGGAAAAACTTGGTTCTGATATTTTTGCGTCGCCTTCTTGGAATAATCCACCTCCGCGGGCGAAGTCAGCGTCTCGAAAGCAAGCTGACAAACGCGCATCCCCGGATAGAGCGCGACGGGCATGCGATTGATATTCGTGATTTCCAAAGTAATCGTGCCCGCGAATCCCGGATCGACGAAGCCGGCGGTCGAATGCACGATGATGCCGAGCCGACCGAGACTCGAACGACCCTCGACGCGCGCGACGAGGTCATCCGGCAACGCGACTTTTTCGAGCGTGACACCGAGCGCGAAATCACCCGGCTGAATGATGAAAGCCTCGTTCGGATTTTTGATCTCGAGCATGCGCGAACAATTTTCGAAAGTCGCCGGATTCGCTGGATCAAGCAACGGAAATTTCGTGTGTTCGTAAACTTTGAAATGATAACCGCAGCGCAAGTCGAGCGAGCTCGGTCCGATGTTTTCGAGGTGCTTCTGGTCGGGCGACTCGATTTTGATGCGACCGGAATTGATCGCATCGCGGATGTCATGGTCAGAGAGAATCATGAAATTAAAATTTTAGATTGCCGATTTTAGATTTGGGTGAGATTGATTTTAGCGGAAAATTAATCAATCAGGGGCGTCTGGAGAAAATTATTGCGCGTAATCAGAATCGCGCCAACGACGACGAACGGCAAACCGACGAGCTGCCAAACTGTCGGAACTTCGTGGAAAAAAACGAGCGTATAAAAAAGCGTAAAAATCGGGACAATCGTATTTAACGAAACTGCTTTCGCGACGGAAATACGATGGATTCCTTCGATGAATAAAATTTTGGAAAAGCCGAAAAGCAAAAGTCCGTTGAGCAGTAAAAACGGCAAAGCCGCAGTGAAATTTTGAGACGCGGCGGATTCAAAAAATCGAGCGAGCAAAAATAAAAACGGCGTCGCGAGCAAACTTCGAATAAAGAGAAGTGTCGCCGCGGAAACTTTTTTGCGGGCGATTTGTTGAAAATGATTTCCCGCAGGCGGGACTGCGGCGGCCAATAAAATCAAAAAGTCACCGCGATTAAGCTCGAAACTTCCGCGGAACAAGACTAAAAAAATTCCGACGAACATCACCGCCGCGCCGAGAAACGCTGCGCGTGAATATTTTTCTTTTCGTAAAATGAGACCGAAAAATACGAATGAAAACCAAACCTCCATTTGCATAATAATCGCAGCGTTGCCAACCGAAGTTTTTTTGAGACCAGAAAAAAAGAGTGCGTAATAAACGACTGCAATCAAAAAAGTCGCCCACAAAATCGGATTCCAAATCGCTCGATTTTTCAACTCTTTCCATTTTTTTTGAAATAGAACTAAAGCGCCGAAAAAGACAGTCGCGAAGAAAGTGCTCCAAGCCGCAGCAAAAATTGGAGAAATAAATTGATAAGTCGCGAACGAAACGATTGGAAAAGCTGCCCACAAAATCGATTCGGTAAGAATAAAAATCTCTCCAGACCGCTCTCGCGAAATTTTGTAGAATGAACTCATCTTCCCAATTTTAGAATGTTTGAAATCGAAAATCTTTTGCGGCGACGAACAGTCAAGAACTTCTTGCCAGAGAAAATTCCAGCTGCGATTTTGGAGAATGCGATTAAAGTCGCCTACCGCGCACCGACGAGCTTAAATTCACGACCGACAATTTTGCTCGATATTTCAAGCCGGCGAAATGCTGACTGGATCAAATCACAACCCGCAGTCGCCACTGCCCCGCACCTTTTTCTTTTCGCCGTCAGCCCCGAGGCAGGAGAAATGAACGCGCGCAAATTTTTGGCAGCACGATTTGATTCGGGAATTGATGATGCGCGCGTCAACGCGACAATCACACGAATAGTCGACAAGCGCGAAGAATGGGCGCGACAACAAACTTATCTCACTGCCGGATTTTTCGCGGCGACTCTCGAAGCGAGCGGCGCGGCGGGCTGCCTGATCGGCGGCTTCGACCGACAGCTCGCAACGGCGGAATTAAATTTGCCGCAGGGTTATACGGCGGAATTAATTTTCGCTTGCGGTTTTTCCGATCCAGTAAATGACGGCTCGACGGAAACTGATTTTGTGAGAAAATTCGACGACTTCTATTTTCCCAATTCTTAATTCTTATTCCTTAATCCTTAATCCTTAACTCCCATGTCTGGACATTCCAAATGGAGCACGATCAAACGCGCCAAAGGCGTAGCCGACGCGAAACGCGGACAGATCTTCACGCGTCACGCGAAAAATATTGAGCTCGCGGCGCGCGAAGGCGGCGGCGACCCGACGATGAATGCGACACTCGCAGGCGCAATCGAGGGCGCGAAGGCGGATAATTTTCCGAAAGAAAATATCGAACGCGCCATCAAGAAAGGCATCGGTGCGCTCGAAGGTCAGAAGATTGAAGAAAAAGTTTACGAAGGTTATGCACAAGGCGGAGTCGCGCTCTTGATCCGCGCACTCACCGACAATCCGACACGCACGATTGCAAATGTGCGCCACCTCCTCGCGAAGAATGGTGGAAAAATTGCCGAGAGCGGCAGCGTCATTTTCCAATTTGAAAAGAGAGGCATCATCACGCTCGCCGAAAATTCGGAAGCGGTGGAAATGGCGGCAATCGAAGCCGGTGCCGCCGACCTCGAACCCGCCGGCGAATTTTTAATTGTCAAAACCGAGCCAACCCAATTGATGGCAGTACGCCGTAAATTAGCGGAACAGAATTTTAAAATCGAATCCGCCGAATTAAATTTCGAACCGACGAGCGAAGTGAAAATCGAAGATGCCGAAACCGCACGCAAAATTTTGAAACTCATCGAGGCACTCGAAGAAGACGATGACATCGATTCCGTCGCTGCGAATTTCGACATCGAGGAAAGCCTGCTCGCCGAGTAGCTTCAGCCGAGCGAATCAATCAGCTCGGGAAAATTAAGCGATGTGAATTTCCAGTTCGCCGCCAAGCCGTGTTTGATGAAATTTTGCGTACAGTAAACAAAATGATTTTCAAAATCACGCTCACCGCGCAGACCGTGATCGTGAAAAGATTTTTGCCAAGAGAATTTGGGAAAGTTATTGGCTTCACCATATTGCCTGATAAAACTTCTGGTCAGATTCTGAATCACCGTAGACAATTCTAGTGGCGGCGACGGCGCCGTCGCCGCTTCGTTATTAATAATGCGATTAACATCTCGCGAAAAGTTTTCTTTTAAAAACTTAATTACTCGGGATAAATTCTCCTCCGCTGTAGGCCGTAACAAAATATGAAAATGATCCGGCAACAAACAAAAAGCGTAGAGCTCAAACTTTTTAAGCTGCTTCGCCAAGCTCAATTCTGCAATCCACAAATCTCCCAGAATTTCCTCACGAAAAAATGGGAAATTGTTTTGCGTTTTACTGGTCACGAAATAAATCGCGTCATCTTCATATATTCGTCGAGGAGATTTTTTGCTTAGCATTTTCTGTCGTGCAAACGCAGAAGTGGTCGCGTGACCACTTCTACACAGCAATAAAACCAAAACCTATACTTAATACTTAATACTTATGACTTACTCCTTTAGGAGTTTCTGATATTTTTCGAAAAGCTCGGCTGCCAAATCTTCGTCGCCAGCCTCCTCCGCTTTTTGCATCGCCAATTTCAGCTCGTGTTTTTGCGCCGTTAAACTTTTGATGGAAATTTTATTTTTCAAATTTTTAATTTCCTCACGGATTTTGTCTTCGGAAAATTCGGCGTACTTGTCACTCACGAGCAAGGCTAATTTTTCGTCCTCTTCATTTTCAGATTTGGCGGCAAAATCAGACTCAGCGGCGAGCTCAGGAAAAGCAAGCGCCAGCCCGCGCAAAATTTGCGTCGAATCCAGCGTATTTTTGTTTTCGATTTTCTCAGGCAAGTTCTGAGAACCAGTCGCGGTGAAATCACGCGGCGCGAAATTCGCAAACTCTTCCGTCAGCGCGGCTTCCGAGCTGCCGAGTCGCAGAGCCACCGCACGAATGAAATCCTCCCGCTCAACCGCGGAAAAAATCTGCGCAGCGTAGGCGAGCAAAGTTCGCACCGCTTTTTTCTTTTCTGAGGCATTTAAAAAATCGGTTTTGGCGAAAACTTTCTGGAAGAAAAAATCGAGTGGCACGACCGCTGAGGCAATTGCGTCAGCGAAAATTTGCTGATCCTGGCGAATCGCCTCATCAGGATCTTTGAATTCATTTGGCAACAACGCGACCTTGGCATTGAGATCCAGCGCAGCCGCAATCTCAAGCGCGCGGCGCGTCGACTCGATGCCAGCCGAATCGCCGTCGAAACAAAAAGTGACGCTCTCGACTAAATTTTGCAGTACCTTCAAATGCATCTCCGTCAGTGCCGTCCCGCTCGTCGCGACGACATTTTGGAATCCAGCGGCGTGAGCGGAAATCACATCGAGCTGACCTTCGACGATGACTGCGAATTTTTGGGCGCGAATCGCCTCACGCGCTTTCGCGAAACCGAATAAAATCGCGCCCTTCTGGAAAATCGGCGACTCGGAGGAGTTCAGATATTTCGGTTCGGACTTGTCGAGCACGCGCCCCGTGAATGCGACTACCCGTCCGCGGTGGTCGGCAATCGGAAACATGATGCGATTGCGAAATTTGTCGAAAAGCTTGTCATCGCCCAGCTCCTTCAGCCCCGCGACGCTCGCCTCGACAATGTCTTTTTTAGAAAATTCTTTTTCAAGTTCAGAATGCAGCGCGTCGAAGGAATCCGGTGCGAAACCAATCTGCCACTCTTCAATCGTCTCGCTGCGCAAACCGCGCCCGGCTAGGTATTTTTGCGCGAGCTCATTGTCTTTTAATTTTTGGACAAAAAAATCCGCGGTCTTCTCGTTAATCTCAATCAGTAAATCTTTCTTTTCTTTTTTCACGCCGCCCGAAAAATTCGTCGGCAATTCGACGCCCGCTTTGTCAGCGAGAATCTTGAGCGCTTCTTTGAAATCGACACCTTCTAGCAGTTCGACGATTTTGAAAATGTCCCCGCCGGTCTGACAACCATAACACCAGGCGAATTGTCGCTCGGGCGAGATGATGAAGCTCGGCGTTTTCTCAGAATGAAACGGGCAACAGGCTTTGAAATTGCGCCCGGCTTTTTTGAGCTGGCAATACTGGCCGACCACATCGACAATCGAGAGACGAGATTTGATTTCAATAACGGGATCCATCAGGAAAATAATTTTAGCAGTTTAAGCCAGACCAGGCTTGTCTTTTAAGCTAAAAAGTTGTAAAATACACGAGTGCAAATACCAAAAGAAAAACAGCTCGAGATCTTAAAAGAATTTTTGGCAATGGCAAAAGCGTATTCGCGCCAAAAGGAGGAAGCGCAAGCTGACGCTTTGCTGGCAAAAAATCTCGCCGAGCTCGAAAAATAATTTATTAATCTTTTTATCGTGTCCACTTCTACTTCTGAAAACCCAAAAACTCCTGAAAACCTAAAGGTCAGCCAAGCCTTGGAAGAAATAAACAAACTCCAAGATCCTGATCGCGAGATCGGCAAAATGAAAGAGATTATTCAAAAATATTTTGATCCAAATAAACCAAAACCAGAAGACCAAGAAGCTATTCTCGTAGCTGCCGACAAAATCGTCGCCAAATATCCCGAAATGCAGTTTACTGCTGAAGAGTTTTTATCTTCGATTTATGGAGATAAAACAGCTGAAAATTTGATGGCAGGAGAAGCACCAGAAAAACGCGCGCTAAGATTAGAAAAAGATTTAAGCGAATTTTTAAATCAAGAAACAAGCTGCGAAGACGGGACGAAAATCATCGATGTTTTAGCAGTGTCTTTCGAAAATTTTATCATCGAAAATTTCGACACTATAAAACCTACTCTCGATACCATGAAGGCCAAGGTAGAAAAAGACAAGGAGGCAATGACACTATCTGAGCGCTTTGATAAGAATTTTAGCGACAGCCTCACAGAGACTATGTATCAGCAGGCGATATACTTATTGAAAGAAAAAAGAGGAGACAAACGGGCACCTGGAACAATAAAATTGGTGTCCCACTGGAGCGATGTCAACAGCAAGCTTCTTGGCGAAGATCCCGACCAGAGTGTAGTTCTCAACATACTGAATCTCCCCGACTATTTAAAACAAAACAAAAACCAACTTCCGGCGATTATGATGAAAATACTTAAAGAAAAAAATTATGTGGCGGATCGAAGTTTGCAGGCTCTTACTAGAAATTGTAATGAAGCCGTCCCTAAAGGAGGCAAGCGTTTCTATTTTCCGGATTGGGTTAAATATTCAAATGAATAGTTTTTTCATTTCTTCCAAAAAGTCGTCACCAGGAAAAACACAAACGAAAAAGCGGCGAATGTAATCGAGGTCGCGATTAGCTGACCGAGAATTTGATGATCCTCCGGGCGAACGACCCAAATCGCGGTCAACAAAATGAGTGCGGTCGTGATCGTGAAAACGATGGTCGCGATGCCGAAACATTTTTGCGGCGGAGTTTTGCAGTGCATAGTGGAAAATTTAAATTACAAATCGGCGCAAATCACCTCGTCGAAATCATCCCAGCTTTTGAGCTCGGCGAGCAGGCTCTCGGGAATCGCATCATCGACATCGAGAATCATGAGTGCTTCGCCACCGACTTCATTGCGACCAAGATCCATATTGGCGATATTGATGGAATTTTCGCCGAGCAGTGTGCCGACGCGTCCGATGATGCCGGGTTGGTCATGGTGGCGAGTCAGGAGCAAGTGTTCATTTGGCCGGAAATTGACTTTGAAATTCTGAACCAAAGTAATTCGCGGCTCACCTTCGACGATTGTGCCACGCACTTCGACCGTTAATTTTTCCGCTGCCAATTTGAGTCCGATTTGGCTTTTGTAATTTTCCGAATTTTTTTCTTTTTCAATCGTCAACTTGAGTCCCTGCTTCTCAGCCAGTTCGCTCGCATTGGTGAAATTAACATTCGTCGCATCGGTGAGCGTCTCGAGCAGACCTTTCAAAATCGAAGCCTCTGGCATCTTGGCATCAGCCGCGGCAATCTCGCCCGTGAAAGTCAGCGTCGCTTTTTTCAATTTCGCACCGCCGAGCATCTGCGCTGTGAGCCGCGCGATTTTTTCGGCCAATTCATTCCAGATTTTTTGATCTTTGAGACTCCCGCCATCCCGCGCCGGCAAATTAACGATGTATTCGACGACCTCACCGCGCAGTGCGCGGACAACTTGATCGGCGAGCTGGAGTCCGACTTTTTCCTGCGCTTCAATCGTCGAAGCGCCGAGGTGCGGCGTGACGAAAAAGTTGGGCAGTGCGAGCAGCGGATTTTCCGCCGCGACCGGCTCGACGACGAAAGTGTCGAGTGCGGCGAAAGCTTTAGGATTTTTTTGCAGCCAGGCGAGCAGCGCCTCTTCGTCGATGACTCCACCGCGCGCGAGATTCAAAATCATCGCGTCGGATTTCAGCATGGCGAACTGTTTGGTCGAAATTAAATTTTTAGTTTGAGGAATCAGCGGAACATGCAAAGTAATCACATCGGAATTTTTGAGCAGGGTTTCGAGCTCGACGAGCTCCGCGCCAACCGCATCGGCAATCTCCGCCGTCACAACCGGATCGTAAGCGAGGACTTTGAGATTGAAGCCTTTCGCGCGTTCTGCGACGAGCTGACCGATCTTGCCGAGGCCGACGATGCCGAGTGTCTTGCCGTCGAGCTCACGACCGACTTTACCGAGTGCGTCTTTTTTCCATTCGCCATTTTTGGTGGAGATGTTTGCTTCCGGCAAACGGCGGAATGCGCAAAAAATTTGACCGAAAACGAGCTCAGCAACACTAGTCAAATTCCCCGTCGGCGCATTCACGACGAGCACACCAGCCGCCGTCGCCGCTTTCTTGTCGATATTATCTGTGCCCGCACCGGCGCGACCGATGATTTTCAAATTTTTGCCCGCGGCAATAATCGCCGGCGTCACTGTCGTCGCGCTGCGTACGACCAAAGCATCGAACGCCGGAATCTTGGCGACTAATTTTTCCTCGGAAAGCCCAGTCTCGACTTCGACTTCGCAGTCTTTTTGGGCGCGGAAAAAATCGACTGTTTTAGCGGAAAGTCCGTCGGCGATAAAAATTTTGAACATTTGATGGGGTTATTTTGGAATGGGATTTTAGCGTGAATTTTCTAACGATGGAAGTCGAATAAAAAATTGTGCATTTCAAATAAAGACTTGTTAAAATTCGCCAAGCACTCACCACAATCAAATGGCTGATTCTTCCTCTCTTCCCACCACAATCTTCACTTTTGTGACGATTACAATCGTGGTCGCAATTGTCGCTGCTTTTTTGCCAGTCAATCGTGAAAACGCCAAAATCAAAAACGGTGATGATTTCCGACTTGAGTATAGCTTAGAAAATAAGCCAATCGAGACACCTGTCGAAGAAAATGTTTTTGATTTACTACAGGTCAATGCTGACCAGAGCGGTGCTAAGCAGCAGTCCAACCCAAAAATTACAAATTCTCAAACAAATCAAGCTGTAGATAGTGCGCCTGTCGAGCTAACTCCCAGTCCGGAGGAGTTTGTCACTATCGCCAAAAGCCAAAATTATCAAAGTAGTAAGACTATGCAAGCTAGTGACGAAGAGCTCGTAGCTTACAAATCTGCCCTACAGACGAAAGATACAGACCGCTGCGCCGCAATCGAAAACGAAGTTTCGGCTCAAAATTGTCGTGACGAAGTTTATTTTCAAACGGCGATTGTCACCAGAAACATCGAAATTTGCCCGCAAATTGTTAACGAGAGACTCAAATCGCGCTGCCAAAATTATGTTGATTTAATTCCAAAACATGAAGTCGCCAACTAAAAAACGGGTTTTGCAATTCGCGCTGCTCGCACTCCTATTGGTGATTGCGTTTGTACCGCAGCTGAATTTTGCCAACCTAAAAGCCTATCTAAACCAGCCCATCGGCACCGAGGTCATGTGGGGACAGGCCTACAGCCCAAACATCGGCTGGATTAATTTTTATTGCGATGGCGCCGGCAATACTCAACCAGTCGGTAAATCTGGCGGCGTGACAACCATGAGCGATGCGTGTGGCACGACAGCTTACCAAACGGAATACAATCCAATCACGGGCAATTTTTCCGGCGAAGCTTATTCGAGCAATTATGGTTGGCTCAGTATGAACGGGCTCCAAATGGACGCCCCAGTGGACACCCTGAGTGTCACAGAAATGCTTGGATCTTCCAATGGCAGCGGCATTTCGCCTTATAATTTTGGCACGACTTATTTCGCGGAGGCTACGCCCAACTCTTTCAATCCTGGCGTACGCTATTACAACGACAGAGCCTATTTCTGCGGTTTCGCCTACAGCGACCAAGTCGGTTACATCAGTTTTTGTGACCCATTATCAAAAGAGCTCTCTCCAAGCTCTGTCCCTGGTTTTGACGGCTACGGTTACGCTGTCTACATGGGAACGGATGAGGATTTAACGCCACAGCAACCAGCCAGTATTTCTCCCGTGCTCACAACTCCTAATCGAATAATCGCTACGACAGATGGTCACAGTGATTATTTATCATTCCAAGATGATGATTTCCCGATTGCCTCTGCTACAGTAAGCATCACTGATGCCAGCGGTAACCCGCAAACTTATTCTGCTACCGATTTTGACGATGCTGCGAAAACTGCAGGTGTCACCATCAGCAATCTCGATCTGCACGCTCCTGCTGATTACATTGTGACCTACACCGCCTGCGACACAAACAACAACTGCGCAAACAATGTTCCTTTCAATGCTTTCTTTCAAGTAGTCGCGAATGCTCCCGTGTGGAACAGCTCAGATTGTTCGAATGCTCACCCGAGCAGCAACTGTCCTTCTAGGTTTGGATTTACCTCTGACAGAAAAATTTCCGATGGTGTAGAAAATCACACCGTAGGTGTCACACTCGCCGATCGATTCGGCAATCCTGTCATCTCGGTCGACGGAATCAAACGCGTAAATACACGGTTTGACTTCATAAACACAACCAAACTTAACCAGCTCGCTGGCACTGGTGATTCGGCAATTTTTAGATCAAGTGAATTTGCACTAAATCAAGCTGGCGGCAACACCACTCCTGTTTTTACGGAAGCTAACAATGGCGATGGTATTTTCCAAATCGATGTCGCCTCGCTCGCTCCGACAAGCGTCGGTTACGATCCGATCTCGAGCAACGGCATCAATCTTAATTTCGACAAAATAAATTTGACCGTCGAAGCGCTCAATGGCTACTCTGGCGTGGGAGAATATTCTAGTGATGTGCCGAACTCCGACCCGCTGCGTATTTTTGCTTTCAGCCCAACTCTTATTGCCGAACCCATCGCGCTTATCTGGGATGGATCTAATTTCGCCCCTGATCCGGACGGCGTAAATAGTATTGCCGTCAATACGGAAAAAAACTTTCGTGCAAGTCTCCAAAATCAAAGTGTCAACATCGGCGTCACAAGTCCGGAAATTGGCATCGCGCTCGACAGCGGCGACCCAGCTATCGTGCTGTGGGATAATGGTGAAATTGTAGCCGCAGGCAGCAGCACTGGTCTCACCGAGGGGATAACTTTGGATACAAACGGTGATTCTGTTTTCGATGCAACTTTGAAAAATTTAAGTAGCTGGATTGGCGGAATCGTGGCGGACTACACCGATGACTCGCTAATTTTTCACGCAACTCCTGATTTAATGGTGCCGACCGCTCCGGCAAGTTTGATTACAACTCTCAGAACTTTCTTGTGCTACAACATTGCAGGACAAGAGATTTGCCACAACAGCGGGCTGCTGACAAACGACCCGGCTGAGCGCAACGCCAGCGTTGAAATTATCGGTTCGCTGCACTCAAATAGTGGCACCTCTGCTGATGTCAATCAGTCCATCGGAAACTTCTTCCAAAGCGAATTCCGCGAAGCAATGAACCGTACCCTCGCCCCAATTCGTGCCAACTCCAGCAGGGCCTGCAGCGCCAGCGACGCCCTGATTACAAGTGCAAGTCAATTTGATTCACTGAGCTGCAGATTCAGTGACAACGGCGTGCTCTACTTCAAAGGCAGCGATGTCACACTCAATCTGACGAGCGGTGAATTACCAAACAACGCACGCACGCTCTTGGTCGAAGGCGGCAATCTCTACATCAAGTCAAATTTGAAGTATCCATCCAATGCAAGCTCTTTCGGAGTTATTATTTTGAAAAACGGCACAGGTGAAGGCGGAAATATTTACATTGATCCAAGCGTGACGAATCTCGTCGGCGCGGTTTATGCTGAAGGCAGCGTGATTTCAGTCAACTCCCAGGGTCAGTTTGTCGAAGATCCAAGTCCGTCCTGCGACGGCAGCGCGGGTTTCTGCGACCGCAGCTATGAATTGCGTAATCAGCTTTATTGGAAGGGATTGCTGGCAACTGCCAATACAATTGGCGGATCAGACAAAGTTCCAACCTACGAGTGCCCACACGGGATAACTTGCAGCTCCCGCGAAATAGCCCGCATTTATGATTTTGCTTATCTGCGTACTTTTTATCCGAGCTCGAGTGGTGTGCGTGCGAATAATCCGGCCACAACCAGCAACGCTTCCTTCGTAGTGGAATACGATGCGCGAGTTCAAAACAACACTCCGCCACTCTTCGGGTCGATTGGCACAGGCAGCAGTAGCGAGATTTGAAAACGCACTGGGTTTCCCCGGACTAGCGATTCGAATTGCGCCGAATTTTAAATTTTCAAATCTCGTAATTTTCGAATTACAAATTCGAACCGGAGCAAGCTCTGGGGGGTAATTTTTAATTTTCTAATTTTTAAAAATTTGGATTTTGGATTTATTTATAAAATTAAAAATTGTAAAAATTGGCAGACTCCCGCAAGTTCAAGTTTATAAATGAACCGTTCGTTTTTCTGTTAGTTCAAATTACAAATTCGAACCGGCACAAAACTTAACGACTTAATGACTTAACAGACCGCCAAAAAATTCGCGAGAATTTTTTTACCCGCTGGCGTCCCGACTGATTCGGGATGAAATTGAATACCAAAAAGTGGACGCGTGACATGCTCGACTGCCATCACAATTTTGGATTTTTCTTCGTAGGCAGTGATTGTGAGTTCCGGCGGCAGACTGGCGCGCTCGACGATTAAGGAATGGTAACGCATCCCCGTGAGTGGTGAAGGAATCCCGCGGAACAAACCTTTTTGGTTGTGGCTGATTGCGGAAGTTTTGCCGTGCATGACCTGCGGCGCGCGCACGACTTTGCCACCGAGAGTGTGGCAAATCCCCTGATGCCCGAGGCAAACCCCAAGAATCGGCGTGTCAGTCATTTCCCGAATCACGGCGGAATTGACGCCAAAGTACGCGGAATCGTCGGGTCGTCCGGGGCCGGGGGAAATCACGATGTGACTCGGAGAGAGCGCGCGAATCTTTTCGAGTGAAAGTTCGTCATTGCGAAAAACAACCGGACAGCCCTTCAGCTCGCCGATAAGTTGGAACAAATTAAAGGTGAAGGAGTCGTAGTTGTCGATAATTAGGGTTTTTTTTGTCGCCACGAAAGTAATTTTACCGGAAATCGAGCAAGTCTCTATGACTTTTCTCGAAACTCAAAAACATTGAAACCCTGACGGTTTAGGAAATTTTCCAATTTACGGAATTTACATGCTCAATGCTCAATACTTCGTGTTCCATGCTCCAATGTTTCTAAATTCAGTTTAGAGACCAACTGACCAATGACCCTCCGAACCAAACGACCAATGACTTAACGACTTAGTGACCCTCCGAACCAAATGACCCATGACCCAATGACCTTCCATGTTCCATGCTATGTGTCCCAGGAGTCGAAGTTTGCTTTAGCTTGTGCCCCGCTTTAAAATTCAGCAAAGCATTTAATCGCTCTCAAAAAAATGGCTTCCCTCCACACAATTTCCGAAGAGCTGCGTCTCGGTACCGATTCGCAAACACTCATTCGGAGTTTTTCTTACGCACGAGATGGCAGCGGCGAAATGCCCCGCGAAGAAGTCTTTGCGATTATCGAGCTCGCGGATCGTCCGAGCGGTGGCGAAGATTTGATTCGCACAATTTTCCAGACACTGCAGGAAATTTGTTTTGTCGGTCCCGATCAAGACGCCTACGAAAGATTCGAAACCGCGCTCAAGGAGGTGAATGCCGTCGTCGCAGAATTCCGCGAAAGTCTGTCGAATAAAAATCTCGGTCGGCTGAACGCAGTGATTGGATTCTTGAGCGGACGCGAATTACATGTCACTCAAGCCGGCGAAGCCGAGGCGTATCTGATTCGTAAAGGCGCACTCACGACTGTGACCGAAGGGCTCTCGGGCGATGCGACTGCGGTCGACGCGTTTGTAAATATCGCGAGCGGACGCACGGAGAACCGTGACAAGGTTTTACTCGCGACGGAACGCTTGCTGCGTTACGCGACGAAAAACGAACTCACAAAAATTTTCTCGCCACACAAAGAAATCGCGAGTGCGCTCGAGGAGCTTGATGAAATCATCGTACTGGAAGGTGCGCAGACGACCGGAATTCTCGCACTCGACACCGTGACTGAGGCAATCGCAGCGCGGGCAAGCGCCGTCCCGGTCACTGCTGACGGTAAAAAAGATTTGCTCGTCCGCGTGACTAAGCATGTCAATCACGGTGTGAATTGGTTGCGCGACAGACTGCCGGAGGGCACGCGCGTGCCGAACGCCAAAAATTTGAATATCGATAAAAATTATGTGATTCTCGGCTTCCTTGTCGTTTCAATTTTGATTTTGCTGTCAGTGTCGTGGACGCTCGCTGGCAAACGCTCGAGTGTGAAGATGGAAGAGGTTCAGACCGCACTCGAAAATGTGCAAACGAATATCGACATGGCGAAGACTCGCCGCAACATCGGTGACAAAGCCCAAGCCTATGACCTTTTGAAAACCGCCGAAACGACAGCGACCGACCTCGTGAAATCCGGACTCGCGATCGATGAAGCCAACACCAAGATTTTGGAAATTCAGGCCATGCGCGACGAGCTCGACAATATCCGCCGCTACTCGAAGCTGACTCCGCTCGCTGATATCTCGAAAGCCGTTCCGGAAGCTTCACTCGCCGGACTTGAGGATTACCACGGTCGCAAAATTGCCTTCGACGCACATGCTATTTTTGACACCACACTCGATGTGATTTCCGCGCCGCAGACTATCGACGCGACCAGCACGATTCGCGCTGCCAATTATTTTGCCGACCGCGACGCCATCACCTTCCTCACCGCCGACTCGAAAATCATCGAGTGGCGTGACGGTACGGCAACTAGCGCAGATACTACCGACGAGACTTGGAAATCCGGTGTTGATTTCGCGACTTATTCTCAGTATCTCTACATGCTTGATCCGATTAATAATCAAATTTGGAAATACCAACGCAACCGTGACAACTATGGTCCGGCAACGACCTACAATGAAAATGCCGACCTCACGAAAGCGGTCTCGATCTCGATTGACGGCGATATTTGGCTGCTTGCGAATGATCTGGACAACGACATGTCGAACGACATCATTCGTGTCCGCAAAGGTCAACGCATGCCACTCACTATTTCGGATTTGCCAGCAGACAAATGGACCAACCCGACCAAAATTTTCACGAATGACGCACTCAAATTTGTCTATGTGTTGGATCCGATCAACAAACGCATCCTGCGCTTCTACAAAGACCCACCGGAAGCTGGCAGCGAAAATCGTGCACTGACCTATAACATGCAGTATCTCTTCCAAGACCTCAAGGAAGTGCGTGATTTCTGGGTAGATCCAGCAGAGCAAAAGATTTATGTCGTCGACTCACAAAAAATTTACGAAGTCACGATTTAATAAGTTAAACTGCGTGGGTGCGAAAACATCTCCTTGGCCTCGCTATCGCGCTTGCGGTTCTGATCGTCTCGATTTCCGTGTGGATTGTCGTCAGTAGTTTTCAGAAAACTGGAGCTCCGGCAGATACAGCGATTCCGCCCGTCGCCACGACTTCGGTGAATAACGATACGACAGTCGCTCCGACGACGACAAAAACGGCGGGAACAACTACCGCTATCGCCGCACCAGTGGCGCGTGGTAAAAATTTTACTGAACACATGCGCTTCGGCGCGGAGTTTTTGGCACTCGAAAATTACGAGCAAGCCGCAAGTGAATTCGCGGCAGCTGTGACACTCGAACCAAGCGCGATTGGACCACTGCTGAATCTCGCCGAGGCTGAGGTCCAGCTACAAGATTTCGAGAAGGCACGCGCCAATCTCCTTGCTGCCGAACAGCTCGATGCCAACAATCCGGATATTTCTATATTGCGGGGAATTATATTTTTGCGCGAAAATAATTTCCTAGAGGCAGAAAGAGCCTTCTCTCAAGCTGGCGACAAAGCTGGTTTTTGGAGCGGCGCAATGGCAGCATTCTTCGACCGACGCGATGAAGCCGTGAAGCTTTTGCAGGCGACGACGGACGCCCGCGCGCCGGAGATTCTCGCTGCCTTCGACGAGTACAGCAAGTACACCGACTCGCCCAAAACACATCTCGACGCACTGCTCACGCGCGCTTTCGTCGCAATTGGTGAGTACCAGCTCGCCCTGGCGAAAATCGGTCCCGTGCTGGAAGACGACGCGAATTATCGCGATGCCTGGATTTTGACTGGCTACGCCCAATTCGCCGAACAAAAATTCGAGCTCGCCCGCGAGTCGTGGCAGACGGCCTACGCGCTCGACTCGGGCAAACCGGAGACGCAGTATTTCCTCGGGCTCGTGAGTTTCGAGCTGAAAAATTGGGACGACGCGGAAAAATTTTTCCTGCTCGCCCGGGGCAATCACTTCGAGCCGGACGACCTCGACGAGAAGCTGATTGAAATTTATTTGACGAGTGGCAAGTACCGCGCCGCCGCCGATCTACTGTCGGAGAAAATTAATGCTGACGAGTCCGCCTCGATTGACGACTTCACGCGCGCGATTTCACTGTACCTCGAGAAGCTCAATGACGGACAGAAAGCTTGGGCTGTCGCGAGTCTCGCCGTCACGCGCCTACCCGAATCAAGCCCGGCGTGGAATCTCGCCGGCTGGGTCAGTCTGAAAAATAATCAGCTCGCGAAGGCGCGCACGCAGCTCGAACACGCCATCCAGCTTGATCCGAAATCACCGTGGCCGTATTACAACCTCGGACAAGTTTTTGAAAAAAGTGGCAAGACGGCTGCGGCGCTCACTGCCTACCATGATGCTTTCGAGCTTGATTCGAATGGACCGGCGGGCGTACTCGCCGCGCGAAATTACAATCGCCTACTCAGTGCGACGAATCCTGACAAGAGCACTGCTAATCCTCCGACCGATGCTGAGCAACAATAAATTTTTTCGCAACCGCGATTTTTTGTCAGCGCGGACTGGCAAAATTTTTGTTGAGCAAGTGAGCACGAAGAGTTTGGCGGAGAAGTTCGACACGCCGCTTTATGTTTATTCCGAAAGTCGAATTCGCGCGAATGCGCGCCGCGTCAAAACTGCGCTCGCGAAATTCATGCCACACTCTGCGCTTTATTACGCCGTGAAGGCGAACAACAATCTTTCGGTGCTTTCCATTTTGCGCAGTGAAAATTTGGGAGCCGATGCGGCGGGACCGTTTGAAATCGAGCTCGCGCGAAAAGTCGGCTTCGCCAAAGATAAAATTTTGTACTCCGGCGTTTTCCACTCTGACGAGGAACTGAAATTCGGACTGAAAGCAGGCATCGCCATCAATGTCGATTCACTTTCCGCCGCGACGCGACTTTTGAAATTTGGAAAACCGCCGCTCTTTTCAATGCGCGTGAACCCGGGAATTTCCGGCGGCAAAATTAAGAAGCTGGTCTTCGCGGGCAAAGACGCGAAATTTGGCGAAAGTTTGGCAAACGCAGCTAAAGCTTTTCAAATCGCGAAAAAAGCCGGGGTGAAAAAGTTCGGACTACACATGATGACGGGCAGCTGCGTGCTCGATGAGAATTACTTTCCAAGCGCGACGCAGAAGCTTTTGGAATTCGCCGGCGTGATTCGCCAAAAAGTTGGCATCGAATTTGAATTCATTGACTTGGGCGGCGGACTCGGCATTCCCTATCGCACGAATGAAAAAATTCTCGACCTCGAACAAGCAATTAAAAAAACCGCTGAGGTCTTCAGCGCCGGTGTGAAAAAATTTGGACTCGGCAAGCCGAAGCTGATGCTCGAGCCCGGTCGTTATCTCGTCGGCGACGCCGGAATTTTATTGACGCGCGTGAACACGATCAAGCCAGCGGCGAAAATTTTTGTCGGTGTGGATGCTGGCATGCAGACGCTTTTAAGACCAATGCTCTACGATGCCTGGCACGAGATTTTGGTCGATGGAAAATTGGAAAAGAAGAATTCGCAAACTGTCTCGGTCGTTGGACCGATTTGTGAAAACACGGATCAGCTCGCGCGTGACCGCCTGCTGCCGAGATTAGAGGAAAAAGATTTACTCGTGCTGCTCGATGCTGGTGCCTACGGTTTTGGCATGGCGAGCAATTACAACACTCGCGCGCGCCCAGCGGAAATTTTGGTGAATGGAAAACATGCTGAAATCATTCGTGCGCGCGAAGGCAGCGCAGAAATTATTGGCAAACAAAAAATTCCTACTCGTCTGAAATGAAGAAAATCCTGCTGAAATTATCGGGTGAAGCGCTAGGCAGTGGTGGTGTCGAGGCGAAAATTTTACAAAGAACTATGCGTGAAATCGCCGCCGCCGCGGAAAAATGTTCACTCGCCATCGTCATCGGCGGTGGAAATATTTGGCGTTTCCGCGACAAGAAAAATTTGGCAATCGGGCGCGTCGAGTCGGATTTCCTTGGCATGACGGCGACGGTGTTTAATGCCGTGGTTTTGAAAAACACGCTCGCGGCACTCGGACTGCGCGTGAAAGTATTTTCCGCGGTGAAAATCGCGGATGAGCTCGCGGAAAAATATTCCGCCCGAGCAGCGCGTAAATTTTTGGAGCGAAAAGGCGTCGCCATTCTCGCGGGTGGCACCGGGAAGTCCGGCGTGACGACGGACACCGCCGCGGCACTGCGCGCGGTGGAGCTCGGTTGTGAGCTGGTCGTGAAGGCGACGAATGTCGCCGGGGTCTTCGACCGCGACCCGCGCCAAGCGAAGTCGGCCAAGCTTTTGAAAAAAGTCAGCTTCGCCGAAGTCCTCGCGCAAAATCTCGGCGTAATGGATCGCGAGGCTTTTGAAATTTTGGCGCAGAAAAATGTTCCCATCCGCGTTTTCAATTTCGCCAAAACGGGACTTTTAAAAAAAGCCGTGGCGGGCGAGAATATCGGCAGCCTAATTTACGGTAAAAACTAACACTAACACTACCCACTAACACTACCCAACAATGAGTATTTCTGAACTTCTCGACCTCGCCGACGACCATCTCGCGAAAGCGCTGGAACGGCTCAAGACTGAGCTCAGCGGATTGCAAATCGGTCGTGCGAGCGCAACACTAGTGGAAAATTTACAAGTGGAGATTTACGGCGCCTCGCAGCCAATCCGCAATATCGCGAACATTGGCATCCCCGATCCGAAAACCATTTTCATCGAACCCTGGGACAAATCAAATCTCGCGGCTGTCGAAAAAGGTCTGCGCGATTCCGCGCTCGGATTGAATCCGAATAATGACGGCTTGCGAATTATTCTGAATATCCCGCCGCTCACGGAGGAACGCCGCAAAACTCTCACGAAGCTCGTCAGCGAGTTCGCCGAAAACGCGAAAATTGCGGTGCGCCGCATCCGCGAGGATTTACGGAAAAAAGCCAAGGCGGCGACAGAGACTGAGGAAATCGGCGAAGACGAAGAAAAACTCTTCGATAAGAAACTGCAGGAAAAAATCAATGTGACCAACGAACAAATCGAAGCAACCGCCAAGCAAAAGACCGACGAGATGCTGAAAATTTGATAAGCTTGCTCTGTGCTGCTGGTCTTAATTATTGCGATTGGTGCCATGTTTATCGTTGTTTTTTCGGTGATAGTCTTTGTCGCAGAAAACCAAGCTCGCAAAACTAATGCGCAGGAAAAACAAAGGCTGATTCGAAAACAAAAGCGCAATCCTAAAATCTGATAAAATCACCTTATGCTTTTCGCTGCCATCATCGCTTTTATCGTTATTTTTTCTTTGCTGATCTTGGTGCACGAATTCGGTCACTTTACGATGGCGCGATTTTTCAGTGTGAAGGTTGAAGAATTCGGACTCGGTCTCCCGCCACAAGCGAAGAAACTTTGGCGCGACAAGAAGAAAACCGAATACACTTTGAATTGGTTGCCGCTCGGCGGCTTCGTCAGGATGAAAGGCGAGGACGCGAGCGAGCGGAAATTTTTGCAAGGGAAAGATTCTTTCGCGACGAAAAAAGTTTGGCAGCGCATCGTGATCGTCTGCGCCGGCGTGACGATGAATTTATTGACTGGCTTCGTCCTGCTCGCGATTGTTTTTTCGGTCGGGATGACTGTGCTCACTCCGAGCGACCAGATCGACGCGACACTCACGGGGAATCCCCAGGCGGAATTCGTCAGCTCAGAACCGCTCGGCATGCTCGTGAGTAAAGTGCTGCCAGACAGTGCAGCAGCGCAAAGCGAGCTGAAACCTTACGATTTCATCTCAGCTGTAAATGGTGAAAATTTTGCCGATGCTGACGGATTCAAAAGTCTGCTGCGGAAACATGCGAATGAACCCACTCTGATTTCCATCATTCGTCGCAAAGCGACCCTCGAGACAACACTCACACCGAATGCTGCTGGCGAAATCGGCGTGGAAATTTCCGGACCGCTCACGGCTATCGAGCTGCGTTATCCTTTCCCAATTTCAATCATCGAAGCCGGCAAGGAGACCGGACGACTCACGGTCCTAATCGTCCAATCAATCGGCGGACTTTTCGGCGGACTGATTCACGGACAGATGCCCGAGGGTATCGGCGGACCGGTCGCCATCGCGAAAGAAACTTATTACCGGGCGAGCAGCCTACTCGCGCTGCTCAATTTCGCCGCGCTGCTCTCGATCACGCTCGCCATTTTCAATATCCTGCCCATTCCTGCGCTCGACGGCGGCCGACTTTTGTTTCTGATTTTCGAGGGAATTTTCCGCAAAAAACCGAGTGTGAAATTAGAAGCCAAAATCCATGCGGCGGGCTATATTCTCTTGCTCACACTGCTCGTCGTGATTTCATGGCAAGATATTTTCCGGTAAAATCAGCAGCAACATGTACGACTTGATCATCATCGGCAGTGGAGTCGCTGGTTGCGGCGCGGCGATTTATGCGCGCCGTTTTGAGATGCAGACTCTGGTCATCGGCGACGCCGAGGGCGGGACCATCACGCTCACGCATCTCGTTGAGAATTATCCCGGGTCCAAAAGTTTAAGCGGATTTCAGCTCGCCCAAAATCTGCTCGACCACGCCAAAGGTTTAGGGGCGGATTTTCGCAGTACGCGCGTCGAATCAGTCGAAAAAATCCCGCAGGGTTTTCGCGTCAAAACTAAACAGGAAGTGTTCGAAGCAAAAACAATTATTCTCGCGACCGGCACCGAGCATCGCAAGCTGGAAGTCCCCGGCTCGGCGGAATTCGAACACAAAGGCGTGAGCTATTGCGCGACCTGCGATGCACCTTTTTACAAAGGCAAAACCGTCGCCCTCGTCGGCGGAAGCGACTCAGCGGTGAAGGAAAGTTTGATTGCCGCAGAACACGCAGCAAAAGTTTGGATCTTGTACCGCGGAAAAAATCTAGGCGCCGAACCGATTAATTTGCGCCGACTCGATTCGAAAAAAAATATCGAAACCAAGTGTTGTGTGAATGTTGTTGAAATTTTCGGGCAAGAAAAAGTCGAAGGGGTGAAATTGGACTCAGGCGAAAAAATAAAACTTGACGGCATTTTCATCGAGATCGGACGACTCCCGCGCAATGAGCTCGCGAAAAAATTAGGCATCACCTTGAACGAAAAAGGTGAAATCAAAATTGATCGTTTCGCCCGTACGAATATCGCCGGGGTTTTCGCAGCAGGCGATGTCACCGATGCTGATTGGAAACAGGCCATCACCGGTGTCGCCGAAGGCGCGCACGCCGCCAACCAGGCTTTTGAATTTTTACAAAAATAGCTTACTTCTTAATCCTTAATCCTTACTCCTTATTATGTCTGACCTCAAAAAACTCGCGCTCGACTACCATCGCAAGCTGCGTGGCAAGATCGAAATTAGTCTGAAGAAAAAAATCCGCAGCAAAGAAGAGCTCGGTCTCGCCTACACGCCCGGCGTCGCGAAACCTTGTCTCGAAATCGCGCAAGACATCGAAAAGGCTTACGATTATTGCTGGAAGGGCAACACGATCATGATCGTCACAGATGGCACAGCCGTGCTCGGACTCGGCGACATCGGACCGGAAGCCGCGCTGCCAGTGATGGAAGGTAAATCGGTTTTGTTCAAAATGTTCGGCGGCGTGGACTGCGTGCCCATCTGTCTCTCGACGAAAGATCCCAAAGAAATCATCGAAATCGTGACGAAAATCGCACCAGCTTACGGTGGAATAAATTTGGAAGACATCTCTGCGCCGCGCTGTTTCGAGATTGAAAATGAACTGAAAAAACGCCTGCCCAAAATTCCAATTTTTCACGATGACCAACACGGCACTGCCATCGTCGTGCTCGCCGGACTCATCAACGCCGCGAAAGTCGTCGGCAAAAAAATCGCCGACCTGCATGTCGTGTTTAATGGCGCCGGTGCAGCCGGCACGGCGTGCGCGAAATTGCTTTTGAAATACGGCGTGAAGGATGTCGTGATGTGCGACCGCGCGGGTGCGATTTACGAAGGTCGCCAGGACAACATGAATCATTTCAAAGTTGAGCTCGCGAAAGTGACGAATCGCTCGATGACAAAAGGCTCGCTCGCCGACGCGCTCAAAGGCGCCGATGTCTTCATCGGTGTGAGCGCGAAAGACGCCGTCACGCCGAAAATGGTGCAGTCGATGGCGGACAAGGCAATCATCTTCGCGATGGCGAATCCCGATCCAGAAATTCTCCCCGACGCTGCGAAGAAAGCTGGTGCCGCTGTCATCGCGACTGGTCGTTCCGACTTCCCGAATCAGATTAATAATGTCCTCGCCTTCCCCGGAATTTTCCGCGGGGCGCTCGACTGCCGCTGCTGGATTACCGAGAAAGTGAAAATGGAAGTCGCGCTCGCCATCGCGCGTTGCGTGCCAAATCCCTCGGCGAATAAAATCGTGCCGAGCGCGCTCGACAAAACCGTCGCGAAAAAAGTCGCCGCCGCTGTCCGCCGTGTAGCGGTGAAGTGCTGAGAAATTTTGTAAACTAGCTATTATTCGGCTCTTTTGTTTAGTCCCTCAAAAACATCGGTGCTAATTTCAAGAAAAAGCAGACTAAATAATTTTTGCTACTTGCTCTCTGCCTCTCAATCTAGCCAACATCTCTTGGAGCTTTTCTACAAGTTGTTCTTCTTCTAGTAGCAACTTAAAACTACCAAACTCCAAGGAATGACCATCGTCGAGAAAATTTAAGTATTCTCGTCCCAATAATTCAAGCAGCATCCACAATAATTTATCATTGTCTGATTTGCAAACAACACGCGGATTGGCGCAAAAACTACGACCAGTGTCACGATTTTTAGCAGACACTCCGAGCACTTGAATCCCGGGCACATCAACAGAATTTTCTTCGATTTCAATCGCCTCAAATCCTCGTCCTTTCTGATAATAGTTATCCGGACCCTCGTACCAATCAGAGTCGCTTTCATGGGCGGCGAAAAAGTCTTTTCCGATCTTAGTACTTAATTCATGAAGATCTTCCCGGCTGATATTTACTTTGCGTTTAGAAAGAAATTTCAAGACTTGATCAATCCTCGCAGCAGCGCGTGACCCCTCATTAACCCGGTGACCCTTGAAAATTTCCTTGTCTTCTGCTGGCAGAACTTCGACATCGGTCTTTAGCGTATTCGCATTATTCATTTTTTAAAATTATAAGCTTGTATTTTAAGTCTATTTGCTGTTTCGTCAAATTATAACCTTTTCCTGTTGAGCAACTTTCTTATTCCTCCAAGCCAAAAAACCAATCAGCGCGAGATAATAAAGCACCACTGCTGCAATTCCGAAATTCCCCACCTCGACGCTCGCGAGCGGCAGCGCTGCCAATTCTCGCGCGACGAAAAGAATATATTCAAGCAAACCGTAGGCGACGAAACCGACGAGCATGCCTGCCGGGAGAAAAATCGCGCCGAGTCCGACCGCGATGAATCCCGTCAACATCGCGAGTGGGATTGCCGGCGCGACGAGCAGATTCGCGAGTGGCGCGACGAGCGACAGCCGCGCGAAGTAAAAGACGATGAGTGGCACAGCCGTAATTTGCGCGGACAGTGTGAGAAGAAGACTGTCGCGAATCGCAAACTTATTCGGGACTTTGGCGAAATATTTTTCCAGGATTGGACCGACGAAGATTAAGCCGGCGACCGCGGCGAAAGAGAGCTGGAAAGAAACATCGTGCAGCAAAATTTTCGGATTCCAAAAAACCATCGCTGCTGCCGTAAGCACGAAAGCGAGACCGACATGATACTGCCGCCCGCTCGTCAGCGCGAAGAAAGCGAGCAAGCCCATGATGGCTGCGCGCACGACTGCCGGTCCCGCCCCGACGAGCAGAGTGAATGCGGTGACCAAAACAACCGCGAGTGGAAATTGAAATTTCCGCGGCACGAATGAACCGAAGAGCGCAGTGATGAAAGCAATCACGAGCGCAATGTTGTAACCGCTGATGGCGATGATGTGCGTAAGTCCGGCGACATTGAAGTCCGCCAGCACAGCGTCCGGAATCCCGCGGCGCGACCCAATCAAAAGCCCCGCCTCGAGACTCGCCGTCGGCTCAGGAAAAATTTGATTGATCTTATCTTCGAAACTTTTTTTGAAAGCGAACAGCCAAGTGAAAATCGGATTTCGGTTGTTGGCGGAAATTTTTTCAATCTTCGGACGATAAAGCACTGAGCCGATGCCGAAGCGATCGAGGTAATCGCGGTAGCTGAATTCGTCCGTTTCGAAAGGTGTTTCGAGTTTGCCCGTCAGTCGTAGTTCGTCGCCGTAAAAATATTCGGGCAGTAAGTCCGTCTTGATCAAGACTCGCCCGCTCGCGCTTTCTGCAATCTCACCATCGCGCACCGAGGAAGCTTCAATAGTGTATTTCGCATGGTCGCTCCGTCGATCCGGTTCCTCGGCGACAGTCCCGACAAGCTCAATTTTATGGTCGCGGTCATTGAAGTGTGCCAGTGCGTCAGGTGACTCACTCACAGAAAACTGAAAACGCGTAAAACCCAAAACCAATCCAATAAGTGCGCAGGTCGCGAATAAAATCAGCGGCAGTCTTTCGCGCAACAAGCTAAGAATCAGCGCGACAACTAAAGCGAAAATTAAAATCCGAAAATCAAGCCGGATGAATTCCGCAAGACCACTGCCAACCAAAAACGCACCAAAAAAGATAACTGTGAGCGCCGACTTTTTGGGTTGTCGCACGGGTAGCATTTTAATAAAATAAGCGAACCTCGGCACGGTCGTCGCGGTGCACACGAGACTTATGAGCCCGTGTGTGAGAAAATCTCAATCTGTCCGCAAAAAATTTTGAAGAAATGGCACGGTAGCTCAGATGGTTAGAGCGTGGGACTCATCAAATACGAATTCTTAAAAAATGGCACGGTAGCTCAGATGGTTAGAGCGTGGGACTCATAAACCCAAGGTCGGTGGTTCAATTCCACCCCGTGCCACCAAACACATCATTCGACTCAATAATGATATTTTGAGTTATCAAAAGATTTTGAAAAATCTTACTTCTTACTAACTTAGTCCTTAGTTCTTACTTCTTAGTCCTTACTCCTTCCTTGTCTCACTTCTTTTATCTCGCGCGCTGCTGCGACGGCTCGCTTTATGCGGGCTACACGCTTGATGTCGTCGAACGGGAAAAAGCGCATAATTCGGGCAAAGGTGCGAAATATACTGCCGGACGCCGACCAGTGAAAATTGTTTATACGGAAAAATTTTTAACTAAATCGGAAGCGTTGCGGCGCGAAGCGGCTGTGAAAAAACTCTCACGCGCTCAGAAGCTGAGATTAATTCTCGCCAAAAATTGCTAAAATCACGGCAATGTTTTTCGCGATTTTGGAAACGCTCCGACCAAAACAGTGGATCAAAAATCTGTTAATTTTCGTTCCGCTAGTTTTCGCGCGCGAGTTTTTGAATCTTGATTCGATTGCCAAAGTCGCTGCGACTTTCGGGATTTTCTGTCTCGCGTCGAGTGGCGTCTATGTTTTGAATGACATCCTGGACTGTGAATCCGACCGCCGCCACCACACCAAAAAAACGCGTCCCATCGCCAGCGGGCGACTGCCGAAAAGAGTCGCCAGCGTCTTGAGCGGCGCGCTCCTCCTCGCGGCACTTTTTCTCGCAACGAAATTTGGAACATTGATCGTGGTTGTCGGCAGCTACATTCTTTTACAAATCGCCTACTCGTTATTGCTGAAGCATTTGGCGATCATCGACCTGCTCAGCATTTCGCTCGGGTTTATTCTGCGAATCTTCGCCGGTGGCATCGCTGCCAATGTCACGCTCTCCGGTTGGCTGCTCGCGATTACTTTTCTCCTCGCCCTCCTGCTCGCCGCCGGCAAAAGATTGCGCGAAATCGAGACAGCCGGACATGTCTCGCGCAAAGTCCTCGCGAAATATCCGCCCGCTTTTCTGCAATCAACGATCAAAATTTTACTGCCGGCGATTCTGGTGAGTTATCTTTTTTACTCCTTTCAGGCGAGCGAATCCGCCAACTTTTTTTGGACGGCACCCATCGTCGTCTTCGGTTTACTGCGCTACTTACTACTGATTGAACGCAAGTCCGCGCACGAAAATCCGACCGATTTACTTTTTCATGATCTCCCGCTCCTCGCGAGCGTCGTCGCGTGGATGTTCGCCGTCTTCGCCATTTTGTATTTCGCGTGAAAAAATTCTTAGCTCGAATTCCGAATTCCGCGTGGCTCGCGCTTTTGATTTTGCTGGCGTTTGCCCAAGTTTATTTTTTACGGAATGTCGTCATGGGCGACGCCTTCATCCACTTCGTTTTCGCACGCGGTATCGCCGACGGTCAGTTCTTTTTTTACAACGGACAATTTTCCGCTGGTTCGACTTCGCCCTTTTGGAGTCTGCTGCTCGCACCCGTTTGGAAAATTTTTGGCATACAAATAATCTGGGCAGTCAAAATTTTAGCTAGCTTCTTCGTCGCGCTCGCGATTGTCTTGGCGTTTAAGTTTGCGCACAAAATTTCCCAGAATCGCGTCGCCTCGCTCACGGCTGCCGCACTCCTCGCGACCAATTTCGTGCTGCCCTTTTGGGCGGCGAAAGGTATGGAAACGCCGCTCTTCGTCTGTCTCGTGCTCGGAAGTTTTTTGGTTTACTTGGAAATTTTGAAACGCGCACGCACACTCTGGTGGGAAATTTTCCTCGGCTTGATTTTGGGAGTCGCGATTTTGACACGCCCGGAGGCCTGGTTTCTCACGGCTTTCCTCGGACTCGGACTACTCGCGCAGAAAAAATGGCGCGCGCTGCTGACAGTCGGCCTGCCTGCCGCGTTAATTTTCGCGCCTTACTACTTTTGGCTTTTCGCGAACACCGGCTCGATTTTTCCCTCGACGATTGCACGGATTCTGCGCGCGCGACAGTGGGCGCAGGAACTTGGCGGCATTTTCTTCACACTCGAAATTCCGAAAATTCTCGTGACGAAGTTATTACCGCTTACGCCTTTTTTCCTGTTATTCTTTTGGCACCGCGGAAAATCTGACCGTGTAGTCTGGTGGCCAATCTTCGCGTGGCTCGCTTTTCACGCGATTTTCTTCTCGGTGATTTTCCCGACGACGGAAGGCTACCGCTACATTCTCGCGGCTCTGCCGTTTTTTTATCTGATTTCAATTCTCGGAGTTTTTCGCTTACCCAAAAAGTGGCAAACACCCATTTTAGTTTTGGTAGTTTTGGGAAGTCTCCTGATTTCCGGTCAACAATTTTTGGAACGCCGCGCGTCAATCACGAGCTGCGAGCAGCCTTTCCTTGACCAAACGCGCCGTGGCGTCGGACTATGGCTGCGCGACAATACGCCCGCCGACAGCCTGATCGCGCTGAAAGAAGTCGACCAGTCCGCTTTTTTTGGTGAACGCCGAATGCTTTCGCTCGACGGCACACTTGATGCCCGCGCAATTCCTTTCGTGCAATCCGGTGACCAACTGCAATTTTTGAAAAACGAACAACCAAATTTTTTCGTGCTGGAGGAAGAAATGTACCGCGAATATCCTGACTGGCGAAAATCGAATGTCCTGCCGCTCGCCGACACGAGTTTGAAAATTGGAGACACGAAAATTTTGGACGGAGTCAGCTTCACACTACAAGCCAAATTTAAATCCGGTGATGCGAGAAGTTGCCCGCAATTTTCGAGTGAATATTTCTGGTGGGTTTTTGCAGTAAAATTCACGCCATGAGTTACCTGATTTTTATCGTCGGCATCGCGTTTAATGGCTTCGCCAGCTTCGCGCTGAAACTCCTCGGCGAGAGAACCGCTCACCTCGCTTCCCTCGCGACACTGCGCGAGCCGCTGTTTTGGCTCGCGATTTTCCTCTTCGGCATGAATGTCGTTTTTTACGCGCTCTTTTTGCAACGCACGAATCTCGCAATCGGCTACCCGGCTTTCGTCGGCGGAACTTTCGCCATCGTCCTCGCGCTTTCTTTTTTCATCCTGCGCGAGACACTCAGCTTCCCGCAGATTTTCGGCATTGCGCTAATTTTCGGCGGCATAATTTTGGCAGTCCGATGAAACCGTTTCGTCTCAACGCTTCGATTCTCGCACGCAGAAATGGGAAATTTTTGCTCGTGCGCAAACCGCGTGAACATCACGCCTGGCAGCTACCGCAAGGCGGCGTCGAAGGCGATGAAAGTTTTTTGGAAGCCGGTCTGCGCGAGTTTCGGGAAGAAGTCGGGACGGATCAAATCAAAATTCTCGGCGAGCGCGGCATTTATTTTTACGACTGGCCGGACAACATTGAAATTGATCCACGCTTGGAAAAATTTCGCGGGCAAGAAGTCCATATTTTTCTCGCCGACTTCCTCGCAGACGATACTGCCATCCAGCTGGATCACGCTGAAGTCGTGGAATGGAAGTGGGTCGACCGTCCCGAGCTGCCAGATTTAATTGAGTCGCCGGAATATCTTGCTAAAATTCTGGCGATTCTCGATGCCTTATAAATTACTCGAACTTTTCGTCAAAAAAATCACACGCGGCAAAGCGACTTTGGTGACGGTCGATGGTTCGACCGAATTTGTTTTGCCCTGCGCGGATTTACCGCCTGAAATCAGACCTGAGAAGAAATTGAATTTGGAGCTTTCTGAATCAGAACCTGATCCCGACGAAGCAGCCCGCCAGCGCCTGGAGCAAATTATCAATTAAAATACTGGCGTGAAACTGCTTTCGCTGCACGCGCAAAATTTTCGGAATTTCGAGCAACTCGATCTCGTTTTCGAGCCGCGCGTGAATGCCTTCGTCGGCAAAAATGCTCAAGGCAAAACTAACATCCTCGAGGCAATCGCGCTCCTCGCCTTCGGCCGAAGCTTCCGCACGAATACGGAAAAAAGTTTGCGTAAAATCGGAACGGATTTTTTTCGCGTCGAGGGTCAAGCGGAGAATTCACAAGCGGAGAGGCTGAAAATCGAAATCGCCGTGACGACGGCTGCCAAGAGTTTGAAGCTAAATGGCAAAAAGATTACCGCGAGCGAACTGGTCGGGAATTTTCCGATTGTAAGTTTCGCGCCGGAAGATTTGAATCTGCTCCTGCTCACGCCAAGCCTGCGGCGGCGCTACCTCGACATCCTGCTCGCGCAAACTTCGCGGAAATATCTCCGCGCGCTCAATGCCTATAATAAAGCGCTGAAAAATCGCAACGCCCTACTCACCCGCATCATTGAAAATTTAGCGCAAGCCGACGAGCTGGAATTTTGGGATCAGGAACTCGCAGTGCATGGCACGCTGATTGGTCAAATGCGTACAGAGTTTTTGGCGTTCGCCGCTAAGCCGCTCACGGAAAATTTCGGCCGAATCGCGAATGCGCCGAAGCAGCTGACTACCCGCCTCGTGAATTTTCACGGCGAGGAAATCTCGGTCGAAAAATATCTCGCCAATCTGACGAAAATGCGCGCCAAAGATTTGCGTTTTGGCGTGACGAATTACGGCGTGCACCGCGCCGATTTGGTTTTCGAAATCGACGGAGAACTCCTGAGTGAAAATGGCAGCCGCGGCGAAATTCGCTCGAGCGTGCTCGCGCTGAAATTTGTCGAGCTCGAATTTCTTGAAAAAATCCTGGGTGAAAAACCAGTCTTGCTACTCGACGATGTTTTCAGCGAGCTCGATGCCAGCCGCCAAAAAAGCCTGATGCAAATGATTCGCTCCCACCAAACTTTCCTCACGACGACCAAACTCGAACACCTCGATGTGCTGGACGAAAAAACCGTTTGGCAAATCGAAAACGGCGCAGCGAGGAAAATATAATGGCAAAGCCAGTCGAAGTCCCGCCTAGCGAGACGAAGATTGGTGGGCAGGGAAGCCTGCCTGCCGGCAGGCAGGGATTTGAATCCGCCGAGGCGGACGGAGCCAACAGATTTATTCTTTTATTAAAAAGAAGCTATTTTTTATAGTGGTGGGCAGGGGAGGATTTGAACCTCCGAAGGCGGAGCCAACAGATTTACAGTCTGTCCCCTTTGACCGCTCGGGAACCTGCCCATGATTTGAAAGAAATGGAGCCACCTGTCGGAATTGAACCGACGACAATCCGCTTACAAGGCGGGCGCTCTACCAACTGAGCTAAGGTGGCGTTTGCTGGATTTTAACAAAAATTCTTATTCAAAGAAGACCGTGATTTCGAGCGCGTTGTCATTCTCGGGCAGGCCGGAAGGATTGTCTTTCTTGAGAATTAATGCGCCTCGATTCGAAACAGGGCTCGGTTCAGGAAAAGACAGCTCAGCTGAGAAATCGACCCAATCTGTCGTCATCCAGTCACTCTCAGCTGTCGCAGTACCCTGAGCAATAATCAGCCCATCCCAATCAGCCAGAACAACGGGGAAGCTGCCTTCGAAAAACCAATTGCCGCGTGCCGCACCCTTAATGACAAGCGGACTACTGACAGTCTGCTCGGGCAGCGGCTGGTCGAGGCGAATCAGGTCGTCTTCCGTGGCTGGTTGGCCGATTGGTTCATCGACAACTGGCACATCCACGCTGGGCGAATCGACGGTTGGATCGGTGACAACTGGTTCGGTGACAGCCGGCGCAGGCTTTTCACAGCCAGCGAGCAGGAGCGCCGCGAGTAAGACTGTCGCCGTGCGTAAGAACATTTTGGACATAAAAATTTTATTAATGGAAACAAATGATTTCCGGCTTTAAGAATTTAGCGTTTTAAACTGGCGGAGAGAGAGGGATTCGAACCCTCGAGACGGTTTCCCGCCTACACGATTTCGAGTCGTGCGCCTTCAACCACTCGGCCATCTCTCCATTTAAATTTTTCTTTCAGCAGCTTTCTGCCAACTCACGAACCCTGCGCCCGGCGGGCAACCAACTCGGCCATCTCTCCGCGAGGGCGATATTTTACAGTAAAAGTGTCGCATCGCCGAACGAAAAGAAGCGGTAATTTTTCCGTTTCGCCAGCTCATAAAGCTCGAGGATTTTTTCCCGCCCGACCAAAGCCGCGACGAGCATAATCAGCGTCGACTTCGGCAAATGGAAATTCGTCAGCAGCGCGTCGATGAATTTGAATTTCTTGCCCGGGAAAATGAAAATATCCGTCTCCCCTGTTTGCGCTTTCAAAACACCTTTGGAGTTCGCGCAACTTTCAAGCACGCGGCAGCTCGTCGAGCCGACCGCGATAATTCGTCGTCCTGCTTTTTTCGCAGCATTCAGGCGCGATGCGACCGATTCGGGCAAAGTGAAAAATTCGGCGTGCATCGGGTGTTTTTCAATTTGATCGACTTTGACCGGCGCGAAAGTCCCGAGTCCGACATGCAGCGTGACTTTTTCAATCTGAATTTTTTTGGCTTTGAGCTTCTGGAAAATCCGCGGCGTGAAGTGCAGCCCTGCAGTCGGCGCCGCGACCGAACCAGCGCGCTTCGCATAAACCGTCTGGTACTGCGGCACTTTCTTCGCCGTCTGCTCGATGTAGGGCGGCAGCGGACTCGCCCCATATTTTTCTAAATCTTTTTGAAAATGCCGGGAATGGAAGCGAATCACGCGCTCGCCGTCTGGCAAAATTTCCAAAACTTCACCCGTGAAGCTTTTACTGATTTCAAACTTATCGCCAACTTGAAAATGCTTCCCGCCACGCACGAGACATTCCCAAACATTCTGCTCCCCTCTTTTGTGAAGAGGGGTTGGGGGAGATTTGAGTTCTTTCGCGAGGAAAACCTCCCGACCCTCGACCGTCGTGAGCCGCGCCGGAATCACCTTCGATTCATTCAAAACCAAAACATCGCCGGGCTCGAGCAAGTCCGGCAAATCCGAGAATTTTTTGTGCTGAATCGCGCCCGTCGCGCGCTCGTAGACGAGTAGCTTCGACGAATCGCGCGGACTCGCTGGTCGCTGCGCGATAAATTTTTTCGGCAATTCGTAATCGAAATCCGCAGTCTGCATTTCGCGAATTTTAATCGAAAAATCCCCCTCAGTCCCCCTTTGCAAAGGGGGAAGTAAGCGAAGCCTCGAAGAGGTCGCTTTGCGACGAGCAGGGGGATTTAGATGATAAAATTCCAAATATCTCGGGCCCTTAGAGCCAAAGGCTGGCCTTCGGCCCTCAGTGGTTAGAGCAATCCACTTTTTCAAATTAAGTTAAAATCTTTTCATCTCGGGCCCTTAGCTCAGTTGGTTAGAGCAGCGGACTCATAATCTGTTGGTCCCTGGTTCAAGTCCAGGAGGGCCCACCACGAAGGTTCTCCCCGCCTGTCGGGGAGCCTTTTCGTCGTTCGATCTCAAAATCGAACACCCACCATGAGATTACAACACACTCCACCTCGTCCGTTTGGGTCGGGCACCGCAAAGGACTTATGGTTTTTTTGATAATCACTTCCTTTCTCGATCACACAACGAACGCTCTCTCTCTCTGACCTTCTGATAACTTGCGACAAAAAAATTCAAACTTTGCTAATTCTATATTGCGCCGCACAATAACCTCAGGACAATCGAAAACCAGTGGATCCTTGTCGTTTTCCCACAAGGGCTGAGGCGATGCGTCAGCTTCTATGCTATTAATTCGCGGACAATTTGGATAAAGCGCCGCTAAAGTCTTACCTTCGTTTTCCGGGCATCTTTTTGAAAACTCGCCTTTATCATCAGCCGGAACCCAGCTCTCAATACATACAACATCTGTAGCCTTTTTTGGGAATGGTGGAGGAATGGGTTCACCACTGCGCCATAGTTCTGAGTCAATCTCCGTCATAGAATCATTTAAAAGGTTGACGATATTAGCTATGTCGTGTTGTTGCGTCAATAAAAAGCATGTTTTACTTTTTCCTCACCCTCGTCTTCCCCGCATTCTTCAGGCGCACCAATTCATCAATCTGATCGCGCAGGTCGGCGGCTTTTTCGAATTCGAGATTCTGCGAAGCCATGTCCATCTCGACTTCCAGCTCGCCGATGACGCCATCGAGTGCCTCGGTCGGGATTTTGTTCGGATCGATTTTGCGCAAACCGAAATCGTGCTTCTCGCCCGCGATATCGAGGACAGCTTTTTCAATCGTCTTCGGCGTGATGCCGTGCTGCTTGTTGTAGGCCTTTTGAATTTTGCGACGGCGGTCGGTCTCGTCGAGCGCGCCCTGCATTGATTTCGTAATCCGGTCGGCGAACATGATGACATGACCGTGGACATTGCGCGCGCAGCGACCAATCGTTTGGATGAGCGAACGCGTCGAACGCAGGAAGCCTTCTTTGTCCGCATCGAGAATGAGAATCGTCGAAACTTCCGGCAAATCGAGACCTTCGCGCAGTAAGTTGATACCGACTAGGACATCGAATTTGCCGAGGCGCAGATCGCGCAGGATTTCGATGCGCTCCATCGTCACCACATCGGAATGGAGGTAGCGCACGCGAATGCCGTTTTCCGTCAGGAACTCAGTCAGACTCTCGGACGATTTCTTGGTCAGCGTCGTGATGAGCACGCGCTCGCCGCGCGCGATGGTCTTCTCGATTTCGTCGAACACGACATCCATCTGCCCAGCAGTCGGTTTGATTTCGATTGGCGGATCGAGGAGTCCCGTCGGACGGACAATCATCTCGGCAATTTTTTTGCCGGATTTTTGTAATTCGTGGTCAGCGGGTGTCGCGGAAATATAAACCGTCGGACCCATGCGCGCTTCGAATTCGGTGAAATTCAGCGGACGGTTGTCGAGCGCGGACTGCAGACGAAAACCGTGTTCGATCAAAGTTTGCTTGCGCGAGAGATTGCCGGAATACATACCGCCGATTTGCGGTACCGTCACATGCGATTCATCGACAAACAAAAGATAATCCTTCGGGAAATAGTCGAGCAAGGTCGAAGGCGGCTCGCCCGGCGCTTTGCCGGAGAGATAGCGCGTGTAATTTTCAATGCCCGAGACATAGCCGACTTCGAGCAGCATCTCGATGTCGTATTCTGTTTTCGTTTTCAATCTTTCTGCTTCCAGATTTTTGCCAAGTTGCTTGAGCTCCGCCAATCTTTGGTTGAGGTCAATTTTGATTTGCGCGACAGCCGACTGAATTTTTTCCGGTGTCGTCACATCATGCTTCGCAGGGAAAATTGTCACCACCTCCATCTCGGCGAGAATCTCACCCGTGAAGTGATCCGCGCGGGTGATGCGCTCGACCTCATCGCCGAAGAAATCGAGCCGGATGATTTCCATGTCCGAGTCGGGCGGATAAATCTCGACCACATCGCCGAGGACATTGAACTGACCGCGCTTGAAGTCGAACTGCGCGCGGGTGAATTGGAGATCGACAAGCCGACGCAGCAATTTATCGCGCGCGATTTTTTCGCCAAGCTTGATGTCGAATTTGAGATTGCGGTAAGACTCGACATCACCAAGTCCATAAATGCAGGAAACCGAGGCGACGATGATGACATCTTTGCGTGTCACCAAAGATTGCGTCGCGGCATGGCGAAACTTCGCAATTTCCTCATTGATCGAAGCGTCTTTCTCGATGTAGGTGTCCGTCGCGGGCATGTAGGCCTCCGGCTGGTAATAATCGTAATAACTCACGAAATAGTGAACCGCGTTGTCCGGGAAAAATTCGCGGAATTCAGAGCAGAGCTGCGCCGTCAGCGTTTTGTTTTGGGAAATAATCAGCGCGGGCTTTTGCAGATTTTGAATGACATTCGCAATCGCGAAAGTCTTACCCGAGCCCGTCACGCCAAGCAGCGTCTGGTCCTGCACGCCTTTTTTAATATTCTCCGAAAGCTGTTTGATAACTTTCGGTTGATCGCCCGCCGGGGCGAATTTCGAGACGAGTTTAAATTTATTCATTCGTAAAGATTAACCGCTTCTTTATCTGCATCTTTTTCCCAGTTTGCCACATTCGTGCTGATGTAATCCTGGACACGATTAAATTCGGCATCGTCGCGAATGATTCTATCGAAAAAACGCGGCTGCCAGGCAAAAGGAATCTTATTCAATGTCGCGTATTTTTTTACGCCGACTTTGAAACCTCGAATAACTGAGGCGAGATTTTTGGACTGAGGTCCGAATTTGTTTCCCGTACTCGTAGAGACGCAAAATTTTGCGTCTCTATCTGTGCCAATATTCGCGTCTCTATCCGTGCCAATGTTTTCATTGCCGCCGCTCCAATTATCAATAACCACAATTCCATGGACATGATCTGGCATCACGACAAATTGATCCAATTGCACAAATGGAAAATGTTGTGGAATTTCCTGCCAGCACTGTCTGGCGATTCTGCCGATTGGCGATAAAAACATTTGTTGATTTTTAATTTCACCAAAAAAATTTTTTCGACTGCTCGTACAAATCGTCACGAAATAATATCCATCCTGGGAATAATCGAAACCACTTAGGCGCGCAGACGCGATGCGATATTTTTTCTGAAAAAGCTTGTTCACAAAAAATTTAGATTCGCTTAATTTTAGCTTAAATTAAGATCGATTGAGATATTTTCTCTTTTTTGGATCGAATACGCCTAGCTCCTGACCCGCTGATAGTTCATATTTTTTAATGTTCGTGAATATAAAATCAGAAAGAGCACCGTCCTGAATTTGAGCGGCTTCCAAGGGCTTCCCAAAAATAATCGTATTGGTCGAATTTCGGACAATTCTATTCCGCGGTTTGCGAGGATCTTGAAACTCTTTACGACCAACTCCGGTGGCATAAATATAGACCGGAACAAGTGGCGCTCCGATTTTCCCAAGCGAGACCGGCTTGCTGGTATACCATTCTCCTGGAGCCCAATAACCTGGAGGCATTCGTGTCGACTCAACAAAAACCAAAACATCGTGCTGAATCTTCTCTATAGCTTCACGCATTTTTTCACGCAAAGCTTCACCGCCCTTTTCTTTACGGTCAATCGGAATCTGGCCAGACTTGCTAAGTGCTGAGCCAAACAGTGGATATTTGAAATATTCTTGTTTTGTTAAAAAACTAAAAGCTTGTTCACGACCAAATCGGTTTTGCAAAACATCAGGTAAGCCAATCGAATCCCACCAAGTTATATGTCGCAAAAGAAAAATCACTGGCTCAGGAGGAAGATTCTCTGCCCCTTCAACTTTTATTTGAAGTCCCATTTTTTGCTCCAAATAGCGATTAATTTCTTCCGAAGACTGAAGTCCGTAGTTAGAAGATTTATGCACGACTTCTTCCGGCGCAATATTTTTATTGCAAGATCCAACCAAGCTCGCCTTGGCGGAGTGCACAAAAACGCTCCAAATAAATTTGCGATAGAAGAGTAATTGCTCTCGCAGTGAAATCCGTTGTGGTTCCTTTTCTGTCATTTTAAAAAATAGAAGTCGTCATTCTAACAAATTCTCCTATTTTGGAAATTTAATTCGCGCGCTCGACATAATCCAAGGTGTCCGTATTGATGCGGATTTTTTCACCTTCGGAAATGAAGAGTGGCACGGCGACCGTGATACCGCAGTCGAGCAAGGCTGGTTTGCTGCCGCCCGAAGCGGTGTCGCCTTTCACGCCCGGCATCGTCTCTTTGACTGTGAATTCCATTTTGATTGGCAAGTTGACATTGATCGGCGTGCCGTCGAAATACATCAAATCATATTCCTCGCCGTCTTGGAGAAATTGTCCGGCAGCGCCGACCGCATCCTCCGAAAGTGCGAATTGCTCGAAGTCTTCCAGATTCATGAAGTTGAAACCCATCGCATCTTTGTAGAGAAACTGCGCCGTTTTCATCATGATCTCCGCCGGCGTGATTTTGTCCGCGCCCTGGAAGGTCTTGGGAATGACTTTACCGTTCAGCAAATTCTTCATTTTGACCGCCATCACGCCACCCTGCCGACCAGTTTTGCTGAATTGATTCCAGACGATGCGAAACGGTTCGCCGTCGATGGCGATATTCGTGCCGATTTTGAGGTCAGCGATTTCGTACATTTTAGAAAATTAAGATTGCTGCTGAAATGCGAGCCGCGGGATTTTAGCACAATTTTTAAGTGCTTTCGTCAACAAAACGCCGTGCTGTTCTTTTGCCGAGCCGCGCGCAAACGCCCTATTTTGACAAATCCGCCAAGAGCTTTAAAATTCCCCTGAACTAATTTTTTGTTCGGTTCTTAAATCCCAAGATGCTTCCCGCCCCTTCTTTTTTCCAGAGCCTCGTCGAAAATGTCCGGGAATCACTCGGTCAGCTCTGGCTCGCCCTCGTCGATACTTTCCCCAATATCGTCGAAGGATTTTTTGTTTTAACTCTTGGTTGGCTCGCCGGAAAAATTTTTGTCTGGCTCACCGGCAAAACCGCACCCGTCATACGACTGAAACGCTGGCTCACAAAAACCGGCGTGGCGAATTTTTTTAAACAAAGTCACCGAGGAATTATTTTTAAATTATTGGTCCTGACCGTCATTTTCGTGACAGCAGTAAATATGTTTGGTCTGCCCAAAATCGCCAGCTTCCTCGACAGCGTCTTGCATTATGTCCCGAATGTGATCATCGGCGGATTCGTCGCGCTCGGCGGAATCGCGCTCGCAAATTTCGTCGCCGCCCTGTTCAAAGACTCGGACAAAACGACTGGCACGCCACAGCAGATTTCGTAACGCGAATTTCGAAGCTAATCCGAGGTTTGAGCTGCGCGAATTTCCAGTGTTTTAATTTTTTTGAGCATTAAGCCTTGATGCGCACCGCGTCGTTAACCCACCACTTAAGTGGTGGGTTAACTTTTTTTATTTTTTCGATGCTGCTGGAAGACACTCCATTATGTTTGTAATTGCCACACGCACGGAAAGCGCGTACTCAATTTCCAAATCACAAACATTTTCTTCTTCTTTCATCCGAATATTTTCCGGCATAGGTGGTATTTCGTTGACAAGTTTTTCCAATTCCTGCCTGTTTTTACCGAGATAATATTCGACAAGTTTACGGACCACCCTCACTGTTAGCATCAGAACATTTGCCTTCCTTAAAATGTGATGTTGCTGGTAAAAGTGATAATCATCAGGAAATTTTTGATAAAAAAACTTTAAATATTCTCGTCTTTCCCATTCGTTTACAAATTTGTCGCGGATATAATATCCCCTCAAAAACATATCGATCACTTTCTGTGAGCCAGGAATAAATTCACGAAATTCTTCTTTAAAACAAGTCGGATCAATAAAAAAAGAGAGTGGATTGTCTGCCCAAACTACTTCAATCACTTTTGGATGATTTTCTATTTCAGCCGTGATTTCTGCAAATTTTTCGCGCGATTCCATTTTGCTGAGATCAAAAGAGTTAATTTTATTTCAAATATTTCCGACCTTTGAGCTCGTCGGGTAAGTGTTGTTGCTGCGCGGCACTCGGGTCGTTGTGAAAATATTTATAATTTTTGCCGTAATCTAATTCCTGCATCAGCTTGGTCGGCGCATTGCGCAGGTCGAGTGGCACGGGCAGATTGCCGAATTTTTGAATGTCGGCGCGTACCTGTCTGAGTGCGACATAAACTGAATTCGACTTCTGCGCCCGCGCGCAGTAAACCACCGCCTGCCCGAGCGCAGTGTCGGCTTCCGGCAGTCCGAGGAATTCGACAGTTTGCTTCGCTGCCAAAGCAATCTGGAGAGCGACCGGATCGGCGAGTCCGACATCTTCCGACGCGAAACGCACGACGCGTCGCGCGATGTAGAGCGGATCCTCGCCGCCCTCGAGCATTCTGACGAGCCAATAAAGCGCCGCGTCCTCATCGCCGTCGCGCATCGATTTGTGCAGCGCAGAAATCAGATTGTAATGTTCCTCACCTTTTTTATCGTAGAACAGGACGAGATTCGCGACTAATTTTTCGACGAAGGCGAGGTCGATTTTTTGCCCATCGACGGAGAAAGCCGCGCGCTCGAGAATGTTGAAAAGAATGCGCGCGTCGCCATTCGCGAGTTCGCAAATCCGGTCGAGCGCGTCGTCCGCGAATTCCAGGGCGAATTTTCCGAGTCCGCGTTCGGAATTTTGGAGCGCATTTTGCGCGAGGATTTTGAGGTCAGCCAGCGCAAGCGAATTCAAAACATAAACTTGCGAGCGCGAAAGAATCGCCGAATTCAGCTCGAAGCTCGGATTCTCCGTCGTCGCGCCAATCAGAGTAATCACGCCTTTCTCGAGATAGGGCAAAAGCTGATCCTGCTGGGCGCGGTTGAGGCGGTGAATTTCGTCGATGAAGAGAATCGTTTTTTGCTTTTGCATTTTCCGCCGCTCGAGAATTTGCTGAATCGTTTTGCGAAATTCCGCCGTCGCGAAACCAATCGCCGACATCGGCTGAAAGTAGGAGTTGGTTTTGACGGAAATAATTTTCGCGAGCGTCGTCTTGCCGCTGCCCGGCGGTCCCCAGAAAACGAGCGAAGCGAGCGAGTCGGACTCGATCTGCTTGCGCAGCGGTGAACCCGTGCCGACGATTTTTTGCTGCCCGACGAAATCAGCGAAATCCCGCGGGCGCATGCGGTCAGCGAGCGGTGCGGATTTTTCGAGTTCCGCGCGAAAACCCTGCTCGAAAAGATCGTCGGTCTGAGGAATTTTTTTAGGCATTTTTTTTAGTCTCTAGCTCGTCGAGCAAGCGCTGAATCTTCTCCTCCTCCGCAAGTAAGTGAGCCAACTGCAAATTAAAATTCTTTAGCGGTAGTCCTGTGCCCAAATGACACTGTAAAAGGCTGGCGCGTAGCTTCGCGACCTTAATCGACATCCATTTTAGTATTTCTGTTTTCAAAACCACAAATTCAAGATCGAATCGTTTCTGATTAAAGGCCGTGCCTTTTTCAGTGAATATTCTCTCAATTTGTTTTGGCAATAAATCTAGCTGGGCGTAAGGGCTGCTCCCAAGTTTTCCAACTTTCAGCTCGGCCGGCAAACAGCCCCTGACCGAATCGATCACTGGGTCCGAAGCGAGCAAAATTGACACTTGGCGCCGTTGAATTATTTTCAGCAAAACTTCAGCTGTTTTTTGCCTCGGCCAATTCAGCCCCTGCTGTCTTTCTTGCTTGGTGATAAATCTTTCGTGCTGAGAGGGGCAAAGGACTTTGACTGCACAGTCGCGACCAAGTGCCGCCGCAACTGCACGACGCGTTTCCTGGGCCAACTTTTGGGGAAAGCTGCAGTGGGAAATCAAAATCGAAATTTTTTCAGCTTGATCCATGGGGAGCGGCAGATTTTAGCAAAGCTAAAAAATCTTCACTGAGCTTTTTTACAGCTAGGTTAAAACCCAAAATTCAAATCAATTTTTCCGCATTCTGCTCCATCACCGCCGAGACAATTCTTTGCGCGAGTTGCGGCAATTTTTCCGCTGATTGATCAATCATAGCGATTTCGTTTTCCGGAATTCCCGCCGCGCGGGCCTTCGCAATCACCTCCGCTTTTTTCTGGGCGAAAAGTTCCGCCGACCATTTATTCGCCTTGAAAAGATAATCCAAAACATCGCCCGCGATTGGCACTGCCCCGACGAAAAAATCCGCGGTCTGCAGCCCGATGATTTTGAGACAAGCGAATTTCGAGAGCTCGGCTTTTTGCGCTTCGAAGAGCAGATAGATTCCGGCAATCGTCGAGCTCGCGGCGTCGCCGATTTCGGGAAAAAGTCCGACGAGTACATCCACGCCGTATTTATCCATCAATTTCGCGAAAGTCCGCACGCGCGCCTCCGCGCCCGCGATTTTTTGGAGCTGCTCAATCGTCCGCTGGTGCACCGCGAGTTTTTGATTTTCGAAGTCGCGGCGCAGGAGCTCGGCTGGTGGCAGATTCTCCGGGAAATTTTTTTCGGGGGTGCTTGGGCTAGTCATCGAGATAATTTTAGCGTGATAAAATCTCTTGCGTGAAAAAACATGTTGAGCCCGTTTTCGATTTCGAGAATTCGCCCGAAAAAGAGGCGGAAAAATTTTTAGTGCAAAATCGCATCGCGCTCAAAATCGACGAGGCAAGATATTTTCAAAAGAAAATCGGGCGACCACTCACGCTCACCGAGCTGACGATTTTGGGCATTCAGGGCAGCGAACACTGCAGCTACCGTTCTAGTCGCAATTATTTGAAAAAACTGCCGACGCGCGGAAAATCTGTAATTCTCGGACCGGGCGAAGATGCGGGCATTGTCGAAATTGCCAAAGAGAAAACAGGCAAAAAATGGGGACTCGTCATCGGTCACGAGAGCCACAACCACCCGAGCCAAATCGTGCCTTTCGAAGGCGCGGCGACTGGTGTCGGCGGCATCGTCCGCGACATTCTCTGTATGGGCGCGCGTGTGATTGGCTGTCTCGATGTGCTGCGTTTTGGCGCAATCGAGAAGCCCACGAATCGCTGGCTCGCGCGCGAAGTCGTCGCGGGCATCGCGGGTTACGGCAATCCGCTCGGCGTGCCGAATCTCGGCGGCGACATCGAATTCGAAAAAAGTTTTGATTCCAACTGTCTCGTGAATGTGATTGCGCTCGGCGTCCTGAGTGACGATGAAATTATTCATTCCTTCGCGCCCGCTGAAGCAGCTGACAAAAAATACGACATCATCATCATCGGCAAAGCGACCGACCGCAGTGGCTTCGGTGGTGCGAGCTTCGCGAGCGGCGAGCTAAGAGAAGAAGATGCTGAGACGAATAAAGGCGCGGTGCAAGAACCGAATCCGTTTTTGGAGCGAATGTTGCTCGCCTCGACTTACGATTTATTCGGTGAATTGAAGCGCCGGAAACTTTTGGGCAAAGTGAGCTTCAAAGACATGGGCGCGGGCGGCAATGTCTGCGCGAGCGTCGAGCAACTCGACCGCAATAATTTCGGCGCGGAAATCGACCTGGAAAAAATTCATGTCGGCGAAAAAAATCTCCCTCCGCAAATCATCGCCGCTGCCGAGACGCAGGAACGCTTTTGCTGGGTTTGCGATCCGAAAATCACACCGCTGATTCTCGCCAACTACAATGAAAAATGGGCACTGCCGACTGTCTCAAATGGAGCCCGCGCGAGTGTCGTCGGCAAAGTGACGCGCGGCAATTTCGTTTTGAAATTCGGCGGCACGAAAGTCATCGACGCCCCCGCGAGAGTCCTGACCGAGGGTCTGCTCTACGACCGCGCGTTCGTGCCTGAAAATAAAGTGTTTCCTGCGGTAAGTTTTGATTTCACGAGAATAAACATCGAGGAAGCTCTGCGGAAATTACTCGCGAGCGAAAATATCTCTTCGCGCAAACCGATCTACGAAAAATACGACAAGCAAGTCCAAGGTGGAACGCTGCGTGACGCGGGCTGTGGCGGCAGCGCGATCATTCGTCCGCTTGTGAATACGACTGCGCCGGACGAATTGAAAAAAATCGGCATCACGATCGGCACAGGCGGCGATGCCAGCCTCGGCAAATACTCCGCCAAACTGCAAGCGGAGCACGCCGTCGCTGAATCAGTCGCGAATGTCGTCGCGCTCGGCGCGCAGCCGCTCGCCCTCACCGACTGCTTGAATTTCGGCAATCCCGAGAAACCTGCGCAAATGGGTGAATTCGTCGCTGCGATCGAAGGCTTGCGAAACACAGCCGAACTTTTTGGCACACCTTTCGTCAGCGGCAATGTCAGCCTCTACAATGAAAATGGTCGCGACTCGATCAATCCGAGCGCACTCGTGGCGTGTGTCGGGAAATTAAACGACGCCGCGAAATTCGTCCCGCAAAAATTCCAAGCCGCAGGCAATCTCCTAATCCTCATCGGCAAGCGCAGCGAAAATCTCGGCGGCAGCGAACTGGAGAAAGCACTTGGCGATAATTTTGGTTCCGCCTTTGAATTCGACGCGAAAATGTTCGCCAAAGAAATTAAGTTTGTTTTGGCGGCGCGCAAATTCCTGGTCTCGAATCGCGACCTGCATCGCGGCGGCGTCGCAGTCGCAGCAGCGGAATCCAGCTTCGGCACAAATTTCGGCTTCGAGCTCTCGGGACTTTCGAACGCCGAATTGTTCTCGGAAAATCCAGGCTTTTTACTCGAAATCACGCCCGCCAATCTCGCGAAACTAAAAACGCTCGCAACGAAATTTGGCGTGAGGATTGCGAAAGTCGGCGCGGTGAATTCTGCGCCGCGGCACGATTGGGAAAAAATCTGGGAGGAGAGTTTTAGGAAAATGTGGAGAGAATAATTATCTCTTGTGGCAAATTAAAACTACTCGCCATTTTACTTTAAGGTCGCTATTCCGCTTGTGTAGAATCAGCATTTACAATTTTTAATTATGTTGTATCATACACAAGCATTAATTTTGCCATCATCGATGATAGACCTGTCTTCAAACATCACCGCTATAAGTAAGTCCGAAAAAATTGATGAGTTAAGAGTAGTCCGAGACTATTTTATAGGCATAATAGCCTCCGTTATTAATGAAGTTCATACATCTATGGAGGCAGGTGAAATAAAAAAACCAGTGATTATCGGAGGGATATCCATCAGGAAAGGACATATACCAAATTTTCCAAGATATACTCCCGATATTGATTTCGAAGCAGATAGTCGATTTTACAAAAAGAATGGACTAACGCCACTTAGAAACTACGAATTGATACTGAAAGAAGCTGCTAACGGTGTCCGCGAAAAAATTGTTTCTGTTTATGGGTCGGATTATGGTTTCGAACCAAAAATTTCCAGACTAAGAGAGCCGACAGATTTGTCAGGAGAAAGACTTGGGAGCGTGAAAGGAAGCATTACTATCCCGAAATTTATAAATTGGGAAGACGTCACAATAAAAACCGAAGTATCAACTGCAAAAAAAACAACCTTTTTGAACCCGATTGATTTACCTGTATATCATAATTTTGTGGACCAAGGAGAATTGAAACTGGGCCCCATCACTGTACCTCAACTATCAAATAATCTTGCCAATAAAGTTTACTCATCACTCAATAGGTTAGGAAGCCCGGACGAGCAAAGTAGAATTTCTAGGTTAAAAGATATTTTTGATGTTTGGTTTATAGAACCAATTCTGGGTATTTCAGGTTCAGAATTAACACGGCTTTTTAAATTAAGGTTGCTGGAAGAAAGTCCTTCTGACAAAAACCAGACTCTATGGGCAAAAACCAAAATACTTGCCAACAAAAATGAATTTTTTGAAAAAATATTTAGAATTATTACTTCTAATATTAAAAGCATGGCGAACTCTTCTGACACTGAAAAAATAAAACGCATGACTAAGGGCATTACAGAATCCTACAAGTTTCCAGCGGCTGATGAACTGGTCGCAAGCTTTACAAAAACCATAGGAAAATTAGAGGCATGAAAAAGACAAAAAACTCATAAAATTTTCATTACCCCAATCTTCCTCTCCCCGCTCTTCAGCTCACTGAATCGCAGCTCGATTCTTTTTTTTGGGAGAAGTTTTTTCGGCAGACGCTCGCTCCACTCGACGACGACTGTATCTCGCGAAGCGAATAATTCCTGCAGTCTCTCAACTTTCTCGACCTCCAAAGATTCGGCGCGGTACAGGTCGAGGTGAATTAATTTCTCGTCGGTGGAAATTTGGTGGACATGCTCGCCGACGAAAGTCGGAGATTTGATTTTGGACTTCAGCCCGAGACCACGCGCGAGCCCACGGAGCAGAGTCGTCTTGCCGAGACCGAGATCGCCGAAGAGAAAAACTTTTTGCCCACGCAGCTCCGGCGCGAGCGACTCACCGAGTGCCTCCGTCGCCTCCGCATCGCTGGTTTGGTAGATTGATTTCACAGGGGAAAAATGGTAAAATGAACAGATTTAGAAAAACCAAAACAAATTTTAATACAAAAAAATGCAAAACTTTTGGAACTTTTACCGCGCACATAAGCACGCCCTCAATGCGCTCGCGGTGACGCTCGTAATCACCGCAGTCGTCGGCGTCTTCGGTGAATCGACCGGGAATTTCATGGCTTCGGTTCTCGACCTCGAGCAACCCGCACCATTCGACGGAACGAGCCTGCCGATTACGGAAGTTCCCGACTGGACGGACATCGGCGGTCGCTCGACGCTGCTCGCCGCGCAGATTCCACTCGAAAAAATGCTACCTCTGCCGAATTATGATCCGGCGGCTTTCGGTGTGATGGTCGCGGATTTGAATTGGAGAGCTGACAAAAATCTCGCCAACAAATTGGTGACTTTCGCCGTACCGTACATGGGCAGCTACGAATCCGGCAGCAAAGAATATCAGGGCAGCCATCTCGCCATCGACATCCGCGCGCCGACGGGTACGCCCGTCCATGCCGTCGCGAATGGCAAGGTCGTGAAAGTCGCGGCAGCTTCGAGCGGCTTCGGCATGCACATCGTCGTCAAACACCCCAATGTGCCAAGTCTCGATGCGAATGAAACGGTCACGCTTTATTCCGCTTACGCGCATCTCTCCGCGACAGGTGTGAATGTCGGCGACATCGTGACACGCGGTCAAGTCGTCGGTCAGTCCGGCAGCAGCGGTACCTCGACCACGCCGCATTTGCATTTTCAAATCGACAAAGACAGTGCGCCGTGGCATCCCTGGTGGCCGTTCACGAGCGCAGACTGCGCCGCCGCCGGTGTGAGCTTCTTCGACGGCGTATCGGCTGGCATCGGTCAGGCGGGCGCCATCGCGAATACCATCAATCCGATGCTCTGGGTGCAGCGTTATCTCGTCACGGACACTTCCGGCAATACAACTCCGAGTGATCTCCACGCGAGCGAAACAACGACGACCACAACCACGACGACCGATGCGGGGGCGAACACAAGCACGGAAACCGTCACGACCACGACTGTCGCTGATGCTTCCGCCACTGTCACGACACCAACTGAAACTCCGACCACGGACACAACCAACACTATCACTGAAACTAACACTAACACTATCACTAACACTAACTTAACCACAGAAACTCCGGAGGTCGTCGAGACACCAGAAGTTGTCGAGACAATTAGTGCTGAGGAAATTTTCAGCGATGTCGACTCAAACCACGAGAACGCCAAAGCCATCAAATATCTAAAAGAAAATGGAATCGTCGGCGGATACGATGACGGCAGCTTCAAACCGGCGAAAACTGTGAATCGTGTCGAGGCGCTCAAAATGTTGATTCTGGGATTTGGAATTGCCATGGACCAAAACCCGGCACTCGGCTTCAAAGATACCAGCAACGAGCAGTGGTACGCCGACTTTGTCGGAACAGCCGTCATGCACGGAATCGCGAATGGCTATCCTGACAGCACTTTCCGCCCGAGCAACACGATCAATCGCGCCGAGTATTTGAAAATTCTGCTCTTCGCGGCTGGCATCTCGCCCGATAGCGTGAGCGAAAATCCCTACCCGGATGTCCCGGCGGATGACTGGTATTCAGCTTTCGCGAATTATTCGAAGCTCAAAAATATCTTCCCGCTCCCTTCGAACTTGTTTGAAGGAACGAGTGGCGTGACGCGCGCTGAAGTCGCCGAGACGATTTACCGTGTGCTCATGTTGCGCGTGACGGGAGCAAGTGCCTATTCGGATAGTCTTTAAATTTAATTTTCCGCGCACCAAATTTTTCGAGTAAAATGGGTGTCCGATGCGTGGAAAATTTATCGCCGTTTACGGAATTAATAACATTGGCAAAAGCACCCAAACTTCGCTCTTGGTACAGCGACTGATTGGGCGCGGCGTGCGCGTCGAGTATTTCAAATATCCGCTCTACGACCTCGATCCGACCGGCAAAATGCTGAATGAAATTCTGCGCGGCAAACAACGGCACAGCGTCCAATCGATGATTGAGTTTTTCGAGGGTACGAAAGTGCGCCGACCGAATCCGAAACGCAAACCCGCGATTTCCTTTCGGCGGCAACCCATCTCGACTCCGGAGCTCAGGCAAAAAGTCAGCGAGGAAGAGCTGCAAATGTGGTATTCGCTGAATCGCTACCAATTCGACCCGCAGATTCGTCGCAAGCTCGCGAGCGGAATTTCGATTGTCGCCGAAGACTACACCGGCACCGGACTCGCCTGGGGCGCTGCCAAAGGTGCCGATCTCGACTGGCTCGAAAGCGTGAATAAATTTTTGCAAAAACCCGACCTCGAAGTTTTGATTGACGGCGAGCGTTTCTTGATTGGCAAAGAAAAAGTCCACTTGCACGAATCCAGCGACCGACTGATTGCGAAAGCGCGCGCCAGTTTTTTGAAATTAGCGAAAAAATATGACTGGGAAAAAGTGAACGCCAATCAGCCCATCAAAGAAGTCGCGAGCGCGATCTGGGGAAAAGTCGCGCCACTCTTCCCGGACACGGAAATCCGCGGCGGTGACACAATCACGAATTGGCAGGTCGCCTAATTTGCATTTTGAATTTTTGTCGCCCAAAATTGGGACAATTAACCTCCTTCGATGAATCGTCAAGAACTCATCGACGCGCTCGCCGAGCGGCTCGGTTTGAGTAAACGGCTCGTCGCCGAAGTTTTGGAAGGTCTCGTCGCGACGATTACCGTCGAGCTCAAGAAGGGCAACAATGTGACTGTCACCGGTTTCGGAACTTTTCGCGTGAGCAAACGCGCCGCGCGTTCCGGAGTCAGTCCGCGCGATCCGACTCAGCGGATCGAAATCCCGGCACTCAAAGTGCCCGCCTTTCGCGCTGGCAAAACTTTGAAAGATTCCATCCGTTAGTTTTCGAATTATTTTTCGAGAATTGCGAGTGCAGGCAGTTTTTTGTTTTCGAGTAATTCGAGCATCGCTCCCCCGCCCGTCGAGACATGCGTGAATTTGGTGAGCGGGATTGCGAATTGCGCGAGCGCAGCGAGCGTGTCGCCGCCACCCAAAATCGTGTCCGCCGAGGTCGCGGCACAGGCGGTAATAATCGCGTGCGTGCCCGCAGCGAAAGCCGCCTGTTCGAAAACTCCGACCGGTCCATTCCAGACGACCGTTCCAGCGTTTTGAATAATTTCGGAAAATTGACCAATCGACTCCGCCCCGAGGTCGAGCATTTTTTGCTCTGCGGGAATTGCCGTCGTCTCGAATGTTTGGCTCGGCGAGTCGAAGTCCGGCGCACAAACGGCGTCACTCGGCAGCACGATTGCACAGTTAAATTTAGCAGCCAGCGCCAGAATCTCGCGCGCCGTTTCTAATTTTTCCGGCTCGTACAGACTCGCACCGACTGCGAAATTTTGTGCCGCGAGAAAAGTATTCGCGAGACCACCGCCGAGGAGAATCGTATCGGCGAGCGTGACGAATTGGCGCAGGACGCCAATCTTCGTGTCAATCTTCGCACCACCCAAAATCAAGACGAGCGGTTTTTTCGGACTTAATAAAACTGACGACAAGCTTTGAATTTCTTTTTCGAGCGAGAGACCGGCGTAACTCGGCAAAATTTGCGCGATGCCAAAATTGGAAGCGTGCGCACGATGCGCGGTGGCAAAAGCGTCATTCACGAAGACTTCGCCGAGACGCGCAAGTTCAGCAACAAACTCAGAGCTATTTTCTTCTTCGCCTGCATGGAAGCGCGTATTCTCAAGCAAGATTATTTCGCCTGGCTGCATTTTTGCAATTTCAGCCTCGACTGAAACACCAACGCAGTCGTCTAGTTTTTTGACTGGAATTCCGAGCAGCTCGGACAAGCTCACTGCGATCGGATCAAGTCGTAAGTTTTCATCAGTAGCGCTTTTGGGACGACCGAGATGTGCAAGGAGAATTATTTTTGCGCTGACAGAACGGAGAAATTCGAGCGTCGGCAGCGCCGCCTGAATGCGTGAAGCATTTGTGACCACACCATTTTCAATCGGAACATCGAAATCAGCGCGCACCAAAACTCTTTTTCCGGACAAATTTTCGGCGTCGCGCAGTGTTCTCAGGTTCACGCGCGGATTTTAGCAAGTTCGTGTGCGAGCTCAAAAGCTGCCGTCGCAAACTCCGCGCCGCGCGCCGCGCGCGCTGAAGCCTGTGCGGTCGTCTCGGTCGTCAGCACACCGAAGATTACCGGCTGCGCGAATTCGACTCCGAGGTCAGCTAATTTGCGAGCGCAATTCCCCGCGACGAAATCGAAGTGTGCTGTCTCGCCACGCACGACGACGCCGAGCGCGATGACGCCGTCGAACTTTTTGGTAAGCAAAATTTGCTTAGCGAGTGTGGGAATCTCGAACGCACCCGGGACGGTGAACTTTTCGAAATCAACTTTCAGTTCGCGCAATTTCTGCGCGCAGCTCGCGTTCAAAATATCGAGCGCATCACCGGCCTTCTCGGCGAATCGCGATGTGATGATGGCAAATTTCATTTTCGAATTAATTTCGCGACATGCTTCGCAAGTAAGTCCGCCTCAACATTCACCCGCTCACCAACTTTTCTGATTCCCAAATTGGTTTCCTGCAAAGTGTGCGGAATAATCCCAACCTCAATTTTATTGCCATGAATCGAGATGACTGTGAGCGAAATGCCGTCGAGCGAAATGGAACCCTTTTCGACCACGAACTTCGTCAGATTTTTCGGCAACGCGAGCGTGAAAATTTTGGAATTCTTGTCCTTTTTAATTGTGAGAATCTTCGCGACACCGTCGATGTGACCCGAGACGAAGTGACCGTCGAAACTACCAGACACGCCGACCGGTCGCTCCAAATTTACCTGCGAGCCAATTTCGAAATCGCCGAAATTCGTCCGGCGCAAAGTCTCCGGCATCGACTCGACGACAAAAGTATTTTTAATTTTCTGAACGACCGTGTGGCACGCGCCATTGATCGCGATGGAATCACCTATTTTCAAAGTGCGCGCTGTCTTCGGCGCAGCAATCGTGAAGGCTGTGTTTTCGCCATCACGAAAAATTTTTTTGACTTCGCCGAGTTCGGTAATAATGCCTGTGAACATTGGTGAGACTATGAGGATAATTAAGAGCTTGAGGGATTATTAAGGAGTTTTATTTTAACACCGTCAAACATCCTAAAAGGCTTATCTTCTTCTAGACAATCTAAATTTTAAGCTCCTCGCGCCGACCACTCGCGTGAAAAATCACAACTTCAGAATACCCTGCTGACTTCGCGAACTCCTTAGCAGCCGCGAAGTTTTCGGCAATCCGATTCACAGAGTGCGCGTCGGAATTAAAGGTAATTGGAATTCCGCGACTGTTTGCCGCCTGCAACAATTCGAGCGACGGATACCATTCCTGGCAAGGCTTCGTCAGACCAGCGGAAGAAATTTCGAGCACCATTTTAGAATTTTCTAAAGCGGCGAAAGCTGGCTCAGCCAATTCTAAAATGTTGGAATTTTCGGACAGCGGAAATTGGTCGTTAAATTTTTTAATAAGGTCGAGATGACCCGCGATGTCGAACAAGCCCGAGCGCACCATGCGCGCGTATTCGAGAAAATACTCGCGGTAAATTGCCTCAATGTTTTCGAATTTTTTGTAGCCACTTTCCCAGTCTTTCAAATAATCGAAACCCCAGCGACCGAGGAAATGCACCGAACCAATCGTGTAGTCGAAGCTACCAGCGGCGAGTAGTTTTTTCACCCAGTCCAAATTCTCCTCGCCGAGCCAGTCCACCTCACAGCCCTTCAGAATTTCGATTCGGTCGGTGTATTCGATTTTGAGCTGATCGATTTCCGCGAGAAATTCTGACCACCCTTCCAGTCCGCGCACTTCGCCGACTGGATCATCGGCGTAGCGGAATCCCGGCAAGCGCGGCGAGTGCTCGGAAATTCCGAGAATCGCGACTCCCTGTGCAATCGCCGTCTCAATCATTTCGCGCGCAGAATTCGCGCCGTCTTGTTGTCGAGTGTGTGTGTGAAAGTCAAAGATCATTCGTGTGATTTTAAAGATAATTGTGAGCTTTTAGGATTATCAAGATTATTGATCTTTGAGTTTTTTAATCTTATCAATAGATAAGCAGTCTTGTTAATTAGTTCAAGCAATTCATCAAAATCTTTTTGGCTAAAATAATTTTGTTCGAACGCCAATTCTCCCAAACAGTCCACTTCTACTAAAGAAGCTTTGGCAAAATTGAAAAACTGAATTCTCTCTTTTTCGCCAGAGCGCGCATTTCCTTCCGCAATATTTGCGCAAACTGAAACTGCGGCTCTCCTTATTTGATTCGTCATGCCAAAAATTTCTTCGCGTGGAAATTTTTTAGTGATTTGGTAAACAAGCATGACCAATTTTTTGGCACTCTGCCAAACAATAAGCTTGCGAAAAGAATTCTCATATTTCACTTTGAACTCAAATCCTTAAAGCTCCTCAAGGCTCTTAACAACTCTTCATTCTCATTAGGATTGCCGACTGTAATGCGAACACAATTTTCGAGGAATTTTTTGTGTGAGAAATCTCGTACGACGATGCCGAATTTTTCGAGCAAGTTTTTCTGGACGCGCGAAGCAGAGACTTCCGCCGGAAAACGCACGAGTAGAAAATTCGCATCACTCGGGAAAACAATCAAGCCCAGTTCCCAAAGTTTGGCGGCAAGTTTTTCTTTCTCTGCCAAAATCTTTTTAACCATTGCCTGCATTTTTTTAGAATTCGCCAAAGCGTCAAGCGCGAGTTTTTGGGAAAGCGCGTCGACTGAATAAGGCGCGCGAACTTTTTGGAGAATGGCAATCGCCGCCGCATCCATCAAGCCGCAGCCGACGCGGAGTCCCGCCAAACCCCAGGCTTTCGAGAAAGTCCGCAGGATAATTAAATTCGGAAATTTGCGGAGCAAAGCGACCGCTGACTTCTCCGGCGCGAATTCGATGTACGCTTCATCGAGCACCACCAATTTACCCGTCCGGATAATTTGCTCCAGCTGCGCCCGCGGCAAAACTTGCCCGGTTGGATTATTAGGCGAGCAGAGAAAAATGAGTTTGGTCTTCGCGGAAATCTGCCTCAAGAGTTTCGCGGTATCAAGCGAGTAATCCGCTTCGAGCGCGACCTCACGCACGCGCAGTCCGAGCAGCTCGGCGAAAACGCGGTACATCGAGAAAGTCGGCGCGAAAGTCAGAATTTCTTGGCCTGCCTCGACGAAAGCCAAAAGCAGAAGCCAAATAATTTCATCCGAACCATTGCCGACCAAAACTTGGTCTGCGGAAACGCCGACAAATTTGCCAAATTGCTCACGCAATTTTTTTGCCAGTGGATCCGGATAGCGCGACAGCTCAACATTCGAAATTTTGGGCAGAACCGAACCGAAAGCGTTTTCATTCGCGTCAAGAAAAATCGAAGCCTCGCGCACGAGCGAACGCGCTGAAGAATAAGCCGCGCTGCTGCGCACGGATTTTTTGGCGAGCTTGGTGAAATTAATTTTTGGCATCGAAACGAATTGAAATTGAACGCGCGTGCGCGTCGAGACCTTCGACTGCACCGAATTTTTCGCAGGTCGCGCGAATCGCGGCGAGTCCGGTCTTGGAAATTTTCTGAATCTGAATTTTTTTGCCAAACGATTCGACCGACAGCGGCGCGAAATTGCGGGCGAAGCCGGCCGTCGGCAAGACATGATTCGTGCCGGTGGCAAAATCTCCCGCCGGCTCGGAGGAAAAATTGCCGAGAAAAATCGAACCGGCGTTTTGAATTTGCGGCAGAATTTTTTCTGAATCGGTGAGACAAATTTCGAGGTGCTCTGCGGCGAACTCGTTCACGAAAGTGAGCGCGCTGGGCAGATTTTTCGCGACGAGAATCCGACCGCGCGAATCGAGACTCTTTTGCGCGATTGCTCGACGCGACAATTTTTTAATTTGTAAGACAAGCTCGCGGGCAACTGCCTTGGCAAGCTTGGTGGAAGTCGTCACGAGTAACGCGGTCGAGTCGCTGGCGTGCTCCGCCTGACTCAACAAATCTGCCGCGACAAATCGCGGCACCGCCGAGTCGTCCGCCAAGATGAGAATCTCGCTCGGACCCGCCGGCATGTCGATCGGAATCTCGGATGAAATTTGGGACTTCGCCTCGGTCACCCAGGGATTACCTGGTCCGGTAATTTTCTCAACCTTCTCGAGGAAAGCGAGTGCGCCGATTGCCTGCGCTCCGCCGACCTTGAGAATTTTCGTCACACCCGCTAGCTTCGCCGCCGCGATGACCACTTCGGAAATCGAACCGTCTTTCCGCGGAGGAGTCGCGAGAATAATTTCCGTACAGCCCGCGATCCGCGCTGGAATCGCCTGCATCAAAACCGAGCTCGGATAAGTCGCGAGTCCGCCCGGCGCATAAATCCCGACTCGCGCAATCGGTCGCCACTCGCGCCAAATTTGGACTCCTGGCGCCGTTTGAACTTTTTTTTCAGCGCGAATATTGGCGAGCTGATTCTCGTGGAACTTCTGAATGTTCACCGCAGCCGCGCGCAGAAAATCGAACTTGGCGGACTTCTCGTCAACTGCCTTTAATTCTTTCGCCGAAACTGCGAGGCCTTTTAATTCGATGCCATCAAATTTTTTGGTGAAAGCGAGTACTGCCGCTTCCCCGTCTTGCCGAATTTTTTGCAAAATCGCGCCAACTGTTTTTTTGATTGCAGGCGCAGCCGCGCCGCCGCGCGCGAGAATCGCGGCGCGCTCCTTGGTCGAGAGCGAAGCCAGTTTTTGGATTTGCATCGCGAATTATTTTTGGAAAAGTCGGGCGAGCAGAGTTTTTTTCGTGACCGCTTTTTTCTCAGTCGAAACTTTGCTGAATTCTCGTTCGAGTAATTTTTCGACGAATTGGCTGCGATAGCCCGTCGGAATTTTCTTGTTCAGCTCATTCCGGATTTTGGTCGAGAGGCTGAAGATGACGGCGACTCTTTTTTCGGCGGAAGACTTTTTGGCTGGCATTGGAAAAAAATTAAAGAACAATTTTCTCGACATTGAGCAGCAGAATGTCTTTCGCACCAGCGGCTTTGAGCCGCGGCAGCGCCGCCCAAAATTCTTTTTCGGTCGCGACTGATTGGAGCGCGAACTCGCCTTTTTTCGCGAGCGGGAGAATGGTCGGCGCTTCGAGTGCCGGCAAAAGTTTTTCGATTTTCGCCAAGTTTTTTTCGGAACAATTCAGCACGACATATTTTTTGTCGCTGGCTTTTTGGACGGCTTCGATGCGCGCAATCAAGTCTTCGAGCAATTTCTTTTTGGCAGACGAGAGTTTCGGATCGGCGACGAGAATCGCTTCACTGCGAAAAATCGGCGGCTCCAGCGGAATCAGATTGTGCGCTTCGAGCGTCGTGCCCGTATCGACGATGTCGGCAATCGCATCGGCGACGCCCATCTCCGGCGCGATTTCAGCCGAGCCGGAAAGCTCAGCGAGACTGACCGGAATTTTGAGCTCGCGGAAAAACTTTTTTGTGGAGTTGGGATATTCCGTCGCGATCGTGGAATTTTTGAGGTCGGCGATTTTTTTGAATTTTGAATTTCTCGGAACAGCGATGGCGAGCCGACACGCGCCGAAACCGAGCGGCGCAATCTCGCGGACTTTTTTGCCGGACTCCCGCACGACATTTTGACCGACGATGCCGAGATCCGCCGAGCCGCGCGCGACGAAAGCCGGAATGTCGTCATCACGCAAAAGCAAAATATCCGCCGGAAAATCGGTGCATTTCAAAACTAAATAGTGTCCGTTCGCGACGAAAGTGAGTCCGATTTTGCGCAGCAGAGCGAAAGACTCATCGGCGAGGCGACCTTTTTTTTGGAGCGCGATTTTGAGACGAGTGGTCATGGTATTTGTCATTGCGATTCCGGAAAATGTCGGAAGAAGCAATCCCGCTTGTTAATTATATAACTAAGCGAGAGGCTTTAATTTTGGCATTTTTTAGGTAAAAGGTCAAAAGGGCTGGTCATATGGAATCGAATTTCGCGACCGTAGGTCGTGGTCGTATAGACATTGCATGCAACATCTCTACCAGCCCGCAACTAAAATTCCCACGAGAACCTGAAGGCAAACTATATATTTTGGCTCCATCCTGTTTGTAGGGAACGGACATGTCCGTTCCCTACGCCCCAAATTTTTCGCTGCTAAAAAATAGTTGGTCTAAAAAAACCAAAGGTTCGTTTTTTCATCTCGCTAGCTAAGACTCAACTCCTTTCATGCTCGCTCATCAAGCCTCAGCAAAACTTTTTCCAAAATCTTAATCGCCTTTTCGAATTCGGCGAGCTCGATATGTTCCTGCGGCGTGTGATCGAGATTGCTGTCACCCGGACCATAGGAAACAATCGGCACGCCCGGAAAAGCTTTGACCAGTGTATTCATATCCGCCGTTCCGGTTTTGACTTTGAAAACCGGCTCGCCGCCCTCCGCCCGAATCGCCGCGAGAAAAGCTTTGACGAGTGGCGAATTTTTGGGCGAGAGACAAGCCTCCTCGCTGCCCCAGCTCTGCAGGTAGGAAATCTCGCCACCTTTCGAATTTTTGCCGACGACTTTTTTCAGCGCGGCGATGTCGAAGCCGATTGGCGTGCGAAATTTCACACGCACCTTCACCTGCTCAACACCATTCACTTCGTCAAAGACGAATTTGACGACACGCTGTTGCAGGCCTTCCCAGATCGATTTGCCGGAATTGAATTCGTCGCAAAACTTTTTAATTTTTTGGGTGAAATCAATCGCCTCCTCAATCGCGTTTTTTTCGGAATCGTTGGCGGAGTGCGCTGAATTTTTGCGCTTGAAAAATTCCATCGAAAAAGTGCCCTTGTAGCCGAGCGTGATGCCCGTGAAGCCTGACGGCTCGCCAACCACGATGAAATCAGGAGCGGTAAATTTCTCGGCAAGCACGCGCGCGCCCGTGCCGTGCTGCTCTTCCTGGCTCGCACCCGCGACGATAATTTTCGTATTTTTGAGTTGCGGAGCAGCCGCCAGCGCCGCGAAAACGAAAGTCGCGAAGGGACCTTTCGCATCGACCGCACCACGACCGAATAATTTTCCGTCTTTAATTTTGACTGACAAAAATGGTCGCACCGTGTCGATGTGCCCGAGCAGAAGAATGGTTTTCTGCGCAGTCGGCGCACCGATCTCGAGCACGACATTGCTGAAGTGATCGACTGAAGTTTTCGCGAAACCCAAGTCTTGCGCGGTCGCGGCGATAAATTTCGCGAGCTCATCCTCGCGCTCAGAGGGCGAGTAAATCGAGACGATTTTTTCGAGAAATTCGGCAGGATTCATGGGAATGCAGTAGGGTTGACAAAACAATTTTACCACGATAAAGTCTCAACTCAAAAAATTTAACCCTGAACTAATGAACGCCGACGCAAGTAAAAACCTCCCCGACGAACAACTCCCCGAGCGAAAAATAATTCAAAGAGATAGGACTGCTTTGGGAAAATGGCTTAAGTTTTGTGATGACGCAATTGCTTTAGCAGAAAAAGAAGAAAACCTAAAAGTGGTTGAGGGTCTGGATAGCGCGCTCCTTTGCAAAAACATGGATGCCGAAATTTTAGCCGGAGAAATAAAGACGAGTGTCGAAAGAGCGCTCTCTGTTCACACGCAGATTGTTCCACTTGTGAAAGAGATTATCGCACTTGTTGAGCCCAAAGAAGGTGTCGAGCCCGACATGGTCAAGGTCAACGAAAAAATAGAAGGACTTAGCCGCTTCACCGCAAATGCTGTTCCTTCGCATGGTGACCACAACGGATCTGTCTCAGCAAAAGAACATCATGCCCTAATACATCTTCAGCTTGGAACAATGGGCATCAAGTTCAACCAACAATTTCCAACCATGGTAAAACTCAGCCTAGAAGCACTAAAAGACTATTTGGCAATCGCTGAGAATTTTTAGGTTGAATTTTTAACCTGCAATTGTGAACAAAAAAACCTCAAGTCTAGTTCTCGGTTACATCTATCAAAAAGAAACTGGCGGCGAGACGCTCAATCTTGTTGATGTTTATTTCGACGGAGAAAAAATTGGAACCGTGCTCAATGATCCTCTTGACGACTGGCAGGTTTTCGAAATCGAGCCTGGGAAATTGGGCATTTTTAACGAAAGCAGAGTCGAAATTCATTCAATCTTGTCAGGTAAATTCGGCAACACCCTCGAATAACCTCTGCGTAAATTTTTTACGCCAAAACTTTCGCCAGTGCCGCGACCACTTCAGAAATCTCTTCTTTCGAAATAACGAGCGGCGGTAAAAAACGAATTACTTTCGGACCAGTCGGCAGCACCAAAACTCCCGCCTCCTCCATCTGCGCGACAATTTCGCCCGCTGGAATTTTGAATTCGACGGCGAGCATCAGACCGATGCCCCGCACTTCGGCGATCTTCGAGGTGGCGTTAACCCCCGAGTTAACTCGGGGGTTAACTGCTGGATTGTTCCCCGCCTTCGCGGGGACAAGCTTTTCTAATTCAGTTTTGAAAAACGCGCCCTTCTCTGCCGCCTGCTCGCACAAATTTTCCTCATCGCAAAATTCGAGTGCCGCGAGTCCAGCCGCACACGCCGGCACCGATCCGCCGAAAGTGGAATTGTGACGACCGCGCACGCTCTGATCGCCGAAGAGATCCGCACGAAAAGCTGTCGCACCAAGCGGATAACCACCGCCCAAAGATTTCGCCATACAAACGATGTCCGGCTGACCGCCGAAGTTTTCGAGCGCGAGAAATTTACCCGTACGACAAATGCCTGATTGCACTTCGTCGAGAATCAGCAGCGCGCCATTTTCATCACAGAGCTTGCGCACGCCCGCGAGAAATTCTGAATCGATTGGGTAAATCCCACCCTCACCCTGCACGACTTCGAGAATCACCGCCGCCGTCTTGGCATCAATTTTCTCTTTCAGGGTTTCGATTTTATTGAAAGCGAAGAAGTCAAAGTCTGGCACGAGCGGCTCGAAAGGCTGGCGAAATTCGGGGCGCCAAGTCGCGGACAGCGCGCCGAAAGTCCGCCCGTGGAATGAGCGTTTCGCGGCGAGAATTTTGGAACGACCAGTCGCGAGTCGCGCCATCTTGAGCGCCGCCTCGACTGATTCCGCACCGGAATTGCAGAGAAAAAATTTCGATTTCTTGAAAGGCATCTTGGCCGCGAGCGCTGCGAAAAACTTGGCGCGAAGCGGGTGCGGGTGCCGCGCCGTCGTGAAGGCGAAATTTTCCCAGGCGGCCTGAACTGCGGTCGCGATTTTTTTATTCGCGTGACCGAGATTCGCGACACCGTGTCCGCCCACGCAGTCGATGTATTTTTTGCCAGTCGTGTCGAAAACGAACGCGCCTTCGCCGCCGATGATCGCAAGCGCGTCGTCGGCATAAAAGCCAGCTGTGAAATCCGATTCTGTCATGGGAAGGAAAATAAGGTTTATAAGGAGCTTTAAGGATTATAAGGACTAACTGCTGAAAATTAAATCTTGATTAGTCTTTCGGCTCTTAATAATTTTACAATCATTCTTTAGCCGCAACGCGCGAGCAAAAACAAACAAGCCGAGACACCAAAAATATGGTTGAAAATTAGATAAAAATATCTTAAACTAAGCATCTGCTCTTTGAAAGCTCAGTTCTAAATTCGTAGTCTAAAAACTATCAATCCCAAAGGGACCCCTTCGGGGCTATGAACTAAAAACTGAATCGGGGGTGCCAGGCTTCGACAAAAGGCTTTGTTGCCGAAACTGCAATCACGGGATGCGTTTCTCCCGTCATATCCGGGACGCAAACTTTATCTGCCAAAGATAATCTTCTTGCACGCCGCTTTCAACGCAGCGTCCGCACAGCCGCGAAAACCGTCCGAACAGCTTTTGCTGCTCCGGTCAGAATTCCAGCTTATGCGTAAATCGGCTTGAGCTTCGGCTCGCCGTCGCTTACGAAATTTCTCCTGCGAGTTTCGCCAAGCGTCTTCAGCGGGATAGCGAATCCGTCCGCCCGTCGGACTAGCGAAAATTTAGGGCAAAAAATTTGAGAGACCCAATGGGTCCCCTTCGGGGCTTTTCGTTCGCTTTCTATTCTCAAATTTTAATTAAAGCGTACTAAGTTTGTAGATGTTTCGCTGACAACTTTTTGGACGCGAGTTCAATTCTCGCCACCTCCACCAGCCTTCGCTTGCGAAGGCTGTCCGCCGTAGCTTCAGCGAAGGCGGACTCGTTCCCGCGCAATTGCCTGCTGAAAATTCGTTCGCAAGCTTCGGCTGGCTTCGCCAGTTTTAGCAAAGTAAAATTTGAACTAT